>Ga0247833_1000254_pt1 | contig 96507 bp, 94 predicted proteins | sample LaCruzMarch2015__7_FD_187117 | JGI IMG/M metagenome (GOLD analysis project Ga0247833, IMG submission 187117) | Freshwater microbial communities from meromictic Lake La Cruz, Castile-La Mancha, Spain - LaCruzMarch2015_8m | ecosystem: Environmental > Aquatic > Freshwater > Lake | place: Spain...
TTTGAGAGTTGGCAGCTCCGAAACAACTTGGTCAATTTTGTCTAGCAGACTGAATTTCTTTCCCCCGTACTGATACTCAGCGGTGGTAAGCAAAAACACTGGCTCAATCTGGCCGAAGCGATCAACAAGTGCTGCTGGACCAAAATCTGTCGATGCGGTGCTTACTACCGCGCCTAGGCTCAAAGCTCCAAGTGCCAAAACCACAGCTTCTTGAACATTTGGCATCCACGCCACAACCCGGTCGCCCTTTTTCACACCGCTGGCCAAAAGGCCCGCTGCGCAAGCGGCCACCTCAAATCGCAGTTGACCTCGGGTTAGGCTGCGCCTAGGAGCATGCTCGCTGAGCTCTACCAATACCTCTTGATCGAAATCCCCGGCGAGCAGGGTTTCGACAATGTTGAGCCTGGCTTCTTCAAACCATTTAGTTCCGGTGAAATTTGCTCCGCTTCGAACAGGTGAGCCCTTTTGTCCAACGATGCTCAAGTCATCCCAAGCCTGCGACCAAAACAGTTCGCTGTTTTTCACCGACCAAGAGTGAAGCTCTCGGAAATTTTCCATCCCGTTTCGTTCAATAAGAGATTTGAGCAACATGCTCCAAAGCGTAGCTGGTTTGGTTCCCCTTGCTCAAAAGCATTTGGGTCAAACAATTAGCCAGCCTGAAAGATAAAGAAAACCCCCGCCGAAGCGAGGGCTTTGCTTTATCTGAATCCTTGTTGGAATGGTAAGGCTATCTTGCAGCCGAACCTTCCTTGTAATCATCGGAGTTCTTGATCCAGGAGAACAGTTTTCTTAGTTTTCTACCAACAGCTTCGATTGGGTGTGCCTCGCCCTTAGCTCGTAGCGCTAGGAACTCAGGTCCTCCGGCATCCTGGTCGGCTACGAATCGCTTAGCGAAGGTGCCATCCTGAATATCGGTTAGAACTTCCTTCATGCGGACCTTGACCTCTGGGCCAATAACGCGTGGACCTGAAACGTAGTCACCGTACTCGGCTGTGTCTGAAACCGACCAGCGCTGCTTGGCAATTCCACCTTCGTACATCAGATCAACGATGAGCTTTAGCTCGTGTAGTACCTCGAAGTAAGCAACCTCTGGCTGGTAGCCAGCTTCAGTCAAAGTCTCGAAGCCGTACTGAACTAGCTGGCTAGCTCCACCACAAAGTACTGCTTGTTCTCCGAACAAGTCAGTCTCTGTCTCTTCAGCAAATGTGGTCTTGATAGTTCCGGCACGGGTTCCACCAATTGCCTTAGAGTAGCTAAGCGCTAGCTCCATTGCCTTGCCAGTTGCGTCCTGCTCAACGGCAACTAGGTTTGGCACTCCGCGGCCATCAACGTACTCTCTGCGAACGATGTGTCCAGGACCCTTCGGGGCAACTAGGAAAACATCGATGCCAGCTGGTGGCTTGATGTATCCAAAGCGGATTGAGAAACCGTGGCCGAAAACAAGAGCGTTTCCGGCTTCTAGGTTTGGCTCGATTGACTCGGTGTATAGATCGCGCTGACGAGGGTCCGGAGCAAGCACCACGATGACATCTGCCCACTTGGCAGCATCTGAAGGAGTTAGAACCTTGAGTCCCTGCTCTTCAGCCTTGGCCTTGGACTTGGAGCCTTCCTGAAGACCAACAACGACGTCAACGCCAGAGTCTTTGAGGTTTAGCGAGTGTGCGTGACCTTGAGAACCAAATCCAATAACAGCAACTTTCTTGCCCTGGATGATTGAGAGGTCGGCGTCCTTGTCGTAGAAAATTTCTGCCATTTGTCTTTTTCTTTCTCCTATTTGTCTTTACCCGCGACACCCGAGGGTCAAAGTGTTCTTTTTATCTTTACTTAGAAATCTTTTCGCTGATTGACTTAGAGCCTCGGCCCATAGCCAGTACCCCAGACTGAACAAGCTCCTTGATGCCAAATGGCTCAAGGACCTTGACAAAGGCCTGGCACTTGGAGGCATCCCCGGTGATTTCAATGATCAGCGCGTCCGCAACCACGTCGATAACCTTGGCCCTAAACAAATCAACGGCCTCTAGAACCTGGGATCTGGTAGTTGCATCGGTCTTCACTTTGATTAGGAAGTGATCGCGCTGAACAGCCATTTCTGGCTCTAGTTCAACGATCTTGATTACGTTAATCAATTTGTTCAGCTGCTTGGTGATCTGCTCTAGGGCAAGGCCTTCAACCTGAACCACAACGGTAATTCTCGATAGGCCTTCAACCTCAGATACTCCCACGGCCAAAGACTCAATGTTGAAGCCACGTCGGGCAAATAGACCCGCTACGCGGGTAAGAAGGCCTGGCTTGTCTTCAACCAGCAGGGAAAGTACGTGTCTAGACATGTTTATTCCTGCCCATCCCAAACTGGAGCTGCATCTCTTGCGAACTGCACCTCGTCGTTTGATAGACCTGCTGGAACCATTGGCCAAACCATGGCATCTTTACCAACTACGAAATCGATAACAACCGGCTTGTCATTGGTTTCCATGGCTAGCTTGATGGCTGCGTCAACTTCTTCTTTTTTGGTCACTCGAATGCCAAGGCATCCATAGGCATCAGCAAGTTTCAAAAAGTCCGGAATCATGATGGAGTCCTGGCCGGTGTGCAAATCGGTGTTTGAGTAGCGACCGTTGTAGAACAGCGACTGCCACTGACGAACCATTCCCAAAGAAGAGTTGTTGATAACTGCAACCTTGATTGGAATGTTGTTGATGGTGCAGGTAGCAAGCTCCTGGTTAGTCATCTGGAAACAGCCGTCGCCATCGATTGCCCAAACTAGTCTTTCTGGTTGTGCAACCTTGGCACCCATCGCTGCAGGAACTGAGTAGCCCATGGTTCCGGCTCCACCTGAGTTCAACCAAGAGTTAGGGCGCTCGTACTTAATGAACTGTGCTGACCACATCTGGTGTTGACCAACACCGGCAGCAAAGATCGCCTCAGGGCCGGATAGTTCACCGATGCGCTCAATTACGTACTGCGGTGAAAGCATGCCATCTTCTGGCCAGTCGTAGCCGAGTGGGTAGCGCTTTTTGAGTCCATTTACGAACTCCCACCATTCCTTGAGGTCTGGCTTTTTGCCCTTGGTCTTTGTCTCTAGTTCTGCGTTTAGCTCCTGAAGAACTTCTTTTAGATCTCCAACGATTGGAACATCAGCGTGACGGATCTTGCCGATCTCGGCTGGGTCAATGTCGATGTGGATAACCTTCGCACCCTTAGCAAAGCTCTTGGCGTCTCCGGTTACTCGGTCATCGAATCTGGCACCGAGTGTAATAAGAAGATCTGATTTCTGAAGTGCAGTTACGGCAGGAACAGTTCCGTGCATACCCGGCATACCTAGGTTCTGCGGGTGGGTATCAGGAAGTGCGCCTCTTGCCATCAGTGTTGTAACCGCCGGCGCACCAGTTAGCTCAGCAATCTTTAGAAGCTCTTTGTGAGCTCCGGCACGGATTGATCCTCCACCGATATACAAAACAGGCTTTTTGGAAGCAAGAATTAGATCCGCTGCAGCAGCAGTCTGCTTGCCGTGGGCTTTAGTTGTTGGCTTGTAGCCAGGAAGATCGATAACCGGCGGCCAAACAAACTCAGCCTTTTGGTTCTGGGCGTCCTTGGCTACGTCAACAAGTACTGGGCCAGGTCTTCCGGTAGTTGCAATTTGAACTGCAGCTGCGATAACGCCTGGGATGTCCTCTGCCTTGGTGACAAGGAAGCTGTGCTTAGTGATTGGCATGGTGATACCGACAATGTCGGCTTCCTGGAAGGCGTCGGTTCCAATGTGGGTGGAAGGAACCTGACCGGTGATAGCAAGCATTGGAACCGAGTCCATGTGCGCATCAGCAATTGCGGTCACTAAGTTTGTTGCCCCTGGTCCAGAGGTAGCAATGCAAACACCAAGTTTTCCTGAAGCTGATGCGTAGCCTTCGGCAGCGTGACCGGCACCTTGTTCGTGGCGAACCAGGATGTGTCGGATTTTCTTGGAATCCATCAGTGGGTCGTAGGTAGGCAAGATTGCACCACCTGGAAGACCAAAGATGGTGTCAATGCCTAGTAGCTCAAGCGATCTAACGATTGCTTGAGCACCGGTTAGGACCTCATTTGGCATTTAAGTTCTTTCTCGTCTTTTTCTCTAGAAATACTGGTTTTAGGTATATCCCTTTAGCCGCAGTAGGCACCCTCGGAAGCCGAGCGCACCACCTTGGTGAATTTAGCGAGCACACCTTTTGTATAGCGTGGTGGAAGTGGAACCCATGTTTTCCTGCGGGTTTCCAGCTCTTGCGCATCAACGAGTAGTTCGAGCGAACGAGCTGCGATGTCGACCCGAATAAGGTCTCCATCGCGAACCAGAGAAATCGGACCACCTTCGGTCGCCTCTGGAGCAATGTGTCCGATACACAGGCCGGTTGTGCCGCCTGAGAATCGTCCGTCTGTCAATAGTAGAACATCCTTGCCCAGTCCTGCACCCTTGATTGCGCCGGTAAGGGCCAACATCTCACGCATTCCAGGGCCTCCCTTAGGGCCTTCGTAGCGGATAACCACCACATCGCCCTTCTGGATCTTGCCTTGCGTTAGGGCTTCCATCGCCGATGCCTCGCGGTCAAATACCCTGGCTGGTCCTTCAAAAGTCTCGAGGTCAAAGCCTGCGGTTTTAACAACAGCGCCTTCTGGAGCCATTGAGCCCTTCAGAACTGCGATGCCTCCGGTTTTGTGGATTGGGTTATTCATCGCTCTAATGATCTTGCCGTCTGGATCTGGTGGGTTAATTCCCTCTAGGTTTTCGGCCATGGTCTTACCAGTCACGGTCATAACGTCTCCGTGAAGAAGTCCTGCATCAAGCAGTGCCTTCATCAAAACTGGAACTCCACCAACGCGGTCAACGTCGTTCATTACAAACTCACCAAATGGCTTTAGATCTCCTAGGTGTGGGACCTTGTCAGAGATGCGGTTGAAATCTTCTAGCTGAAGATCTACTTCTGCCTCGCGTGCGATAGCTAGAAGGTGCAACACTGCGTTGGTTGAACCACCGAAGGCAACAACAACAGCAATAGCGTTTTCAAAAGCCTTCTTGGTCAAGATCTGTCTTGCTGTGATGCCCTTATCGATAAGGTTCACAACCGCTTCACCGCTTCGCTCAGCCCAGGTGTCGCGCCTGCGATCTACCGATGGTGGGGCGGCTGAGCCTGGAAGGCTCATGCCGAGTGCTTCCGCGGCACTTGCCATGGTGTTAGCGGTATACATTCCGCCACAAGCGCCTTCGCCAGGACAAATTGCTCGCTCGATGCGATCAAGATCTTCTTCGCTCATCTTGCCGGCCTTGCAAGCACCAACTGCTTCGAAGGCATCGATGATTGTTACTGGCTTTTCGGTGCCATCGGTTAGCTTTACCCAACCAGGAGCAATCGAACCGGCATAGAGAAACACTGATGCAAGATCCAATCTTGCTGCTGCCATCAACATGCCAGGCAGAGACTTATCGCAACCAGCTAGCAAGACGCTTCCATCAAGGCGCTCGGCCTGCATAACAACCTCAACGGAGTCGGCAATTACTTCGCGGGACACTAGTGAGAAGTGCATACCTTCGTGGCCCATGGAAATTCCATCGGACATCGAGATGGTTCCAAACTGCATTGGGAAACCATTAGCTCGCTCAACGCCAACCTTGGCGGCTTTGGCTAGACGGTCTAAAGAAAGGTTGCAGGGAGTTAGTTCGTTCCAGCTAGATCCGATACCAATTTGTGGCTTTACCCAGTCGGAATCGCCCATTCCAACAGCCCGAAGCATTCCGCGGGCTGGAGCCCGCTCAATTCCGTCGGTTACGGCAAAGCTTCGAGGTTTCATGTGGTTGGTCATGCCCTTAAGTCTAACTTGCTACTTGAAGGCTTGGGATGGGGAATATTTGGGCAGGAACGTCTGAATAAGCCTGAATAATAGGTATTGATGTCAGACAAAACCCAGCCAAGCTCGTTGGAGCTTTATACCCTTGCCGCCGAGCGGTCTTCGAACGCGGTTATCGCCTCTTACTCAACTTCCTTTGGGGTTGCCACCAAGCTATTGGCTCCCGAGATTCGCCAGCACGTTAGAAACATCTACGCCCTGGTTCGAGTTGCCGACGAGATCGTCGATGGCGCAGCCGCTGAGGCACGAGTCGGTGGCGGAAACGTCGAGCCATCGGTTGCCCTAGATCAGCTCGAAGCTGAAATCTACAAAACCCTCAGGTCTCACTTTTCAACCAACCTGGTTGTTCACGCCTTTGCCAAGACTGCAAACGAAACTGGATTTGCCAGAGGCATCATCGAACCTTTTTTTGCTTCGATGCGCATGGACCTTTGGCCACGCAAGCACACCCCTGAGTCGTTCAATAAGTATGTCTACGGTTCAGCAGAGGTAGTAGGCCTTATGTGCCTGCACGCCTTCATCAAAGAATCCGATTTCTCATCTGAGGAATACAAGCAGATTGTAAAAAGCGCCAGAGCACTAGGAGCAGCCTTCCAGAAAGTGAATTTCCTAAGAGATCTCTCTGCTGATTTTGAAAAGCTTGGCAGAAGCTACTTCCCTGATGTAAACCCAGCAACTTTCAATGAATCTCAAAAAGCAGAATTATTGGCTGACATTAGAGCAGACCTAAGCACCTCGAGCCAAGCCCTGAAGTTCTTACCTACTAGCTCCCGCAAGGCAGTCTCAGCTGCTCAAATGCTCTTTACAGAACTAGCCAACCGAATTGAGAAGACCCCGGCCGAGCAAATGCTTCGCGCAAGAATCTCCGTCCCCAACACAACCAAATTGTTCATTGTTCTAAAAGCCCAAATTGGAGTGGTCCCTAAATGACTCAGAAAACCGCAGTTGTAGTAGGCGGCGGTATCGCCGGTCTTGCTAGCGCCGCATTGCTAGCCAAAGCCGGCATGAAGGTGACTCTCTTGGAAGCTCGCGAAAAAGTTGGCGGACGTGCTTACATCTGGGAAAAAGATGGCTTCGTTTTCGACATGGGACCTTCTTGGTACCTGATGCCAGATGCCTTTGATCAGTTCTTCAAGCTCATGGGAACCACCGCTGACAAAGAGCTCAAGCTTGTAAAGCTTGAGCCTGCCTATCAAACCAGAAACGAAGGCCGCGACGAGAAGCTGATGATTGTCCAGGACCTGGATAAGAACAAAGCACTTTTCGATTCGATTGAGCCAGGTGCAGGAGCGAAGCTTCAGCAGTACTTGGATTCAGCCAAGGAAACCTACGACCTATCGATGAAGCACTTCCTATACACAAACTTTGAAAACACAAAGAGTTTCACCAATAAAGAAGTATTGGGCAAAGCTCCTAGGTTCCTATCTCACCTGGTGACTTCTTTGTATGCCTTTTCTGGCAAGTACGTCAAAGACGAGAGACTAAAGAAGATCTTGAACTTCCCAGCGGTGTTCCTTGGTGCATCTCCTTATGACACCCCGAGTATGTATCACTTGATGACCCACGTTGATCTAAACGTTGGGGTGTTTTATCCGATGGGTGGTTTCTACACTCTGATTGAAGCCATCGAGCGCATCGCCAAGCAGCACGGCGTTGAGATCAAGACCAACTCCCCTGTTTCCAAGATCGAGGTAAACGGTAAGGGAATTGCAACCGGTGTTACCGTTGGCGGAGTCTTCATAGAAGCCGATGTTGTTGTTGGAACAGCTGATATGCACCACGTAGAGACAAAGCTTCTGGAGCCTAAGCACCAAACCTTCCCTGAGAAGTTCTGGGCCAATAAGGTTCCAGGTCCTTCAGCAATGCTGTTGTATTTAGGTGTAAAAGGTCGCGTCCCGCAGCTAAACCACCACACGCTTTTGTACACCGAGAACTGGAGCAAGAACTTTGCTGAGGTCTTCCACAAAGCTGACGGCAAGCGCAAGATTCCAAACCCAGCTTCTCTTTATATCTGTGCACCGAGTGTGACCGATCCATCGGTTGCTCCAGAAGGCTACGAGAACCTATTCGTACTTGTTCCTATCGCAGCTGATCCTTCCATTGGTGGCGAAGGCGATGAACTGTTTGAGCAGAGTGTTGACCGCATCATCGATCAGATCGCCGACTGGTGCGAGATTCCAGATCTCAAGGAGCGCATCGTGGTTCGAAAGTCCATGGGACCAAGAGATTTCGTACAGCAACTCAATGCCTGGAACGGTACCGCACTTGGTATGGCACACACATTGCGTCAGAGTGCATTCTTTAGACCAAAAAACCGCAGCAAGAAGGTCAAGAACCTGTTCTACGCAGGACACAACACCATTCCTGGAATTGGTCTTCCTATGTGTCTTATCGGTGCAGAGCTTGTCTACAAGTACCTAGTTGATGACAAATCAACCGGCCCAATTTCCGATGAGCTTCAGCCAGTTCCAACAGGTGGGTGGAAGGGGCTCAAATAATGTTGGCCCTACCTTCGGGAAGCTATCTTGCGATACTTCTTATCTCTTTAGTTGGTTGCTACCTGCTAGATAGAACCCACAAACTCGCCTTCACGGTGGATCCCAAGCGTGCCTTTTTATCTATGGTTCCAGCCTTTGTGGTTTTTGTGACTTGGGACATCGCAGGAATTACCTTGGGAATCTTCTTTAGGGGCAACAACACTTTGTTGACCGGCATCCAGCTGTTTCCTGAGTTTCCAATCGAGGAGATCTTCTTCCTTGCCTTACTTTGCTACAGCACCCTGATTGCCCTTACCTGGATCTCAAAGGTGTTGAACAGACAATGACTTACGCCGAGCTGAATCTGTTATTTCTGCTTCCCGTTGCAGCGCTGCTGTTTTTCTTCCGCTATCTCGTCAGGTGGAGAAAGCTCTGCTGGACAGTCAGCGCACTTTTGTTGATGACCGCAATCTTTGACAACTTCATTGTTGGTAGCGGAATCGTTGCTTATAACCCAGAGACTTTATCTGGAGCCTTTATTGGCTTCGCACCAATTGAGGATTTCGCCTATACGCTGGTGGCTGCAGTGCTAGTTCCACTAACTTGGTGGTGGCTAGGCTCAAGGCAATCGAAGTCCAGGAAGGGTAAGTAGTTGAAAGCTCTAACCTCGCTGGTGTTATCTTCCAGACCTATATCTTGGGTGAACACTGCATTCCCATTCTTTGCGGCTTACTGGTTTGTGAACCAGAGAATTGATCTTCCGCTGATTATCGGAACGATCTTCTTTCTCATCCCTTACAACTTCTTGATGTACGGCATCAACGATGTCTTTGACTATGAGAGTGACCTTCGAAACCCCCGCAAGGGCGGTATCGAAGGAGCCCTGCTTGATCCAAAGCTTCACAAGCTCACTATCTTTTCTTCGATGGGTCTAGCCCTTGGTTTTGTGATTTACCTGCTTTGGATTGGCTCAGACACTGCTGATTTCTGGCTGCTTGTCACCTTGTTTGCAGTCCTGGCCTACAGCGTTCCGAAGCTTCGATTCAAAGAGATTCCGTTCTTGGACTCTTTTACCTCTGCCATGCACTTCATCGGACCGATGCTGTTTGCTTTAGCGCTTTCGGGTACCGACATCTTTGAATTCAAGCTGTTCTCGATGATCTTGGCCTTTTTGGGCTGGGGTATGGCAAGCCATGCCTTTGGTGCGGTGCAGGATGTTAGAGCTGACCGCGAAGCAGGCATCAAATCGGTTGCTACCGCGATCGGAGCTCGAAACACCGTGCGCTTTGCTTTCTTGCTTTATTTCTTGGCTGGAATTTCGATTATGAACGCCGGTCCCCACGGAATGGTGGCAGCCTTGGCTGCCATTCCATACCTTGTGATTATTTCGCCATACCTGAACATCACCGATGAGGATTGTGAAAGAGCTAACCGGGGGTGGAGGAAATTCATCTGGTTGAATTTCGCAGGTGGTGCTCTGATTAGCCTTTTGCTAATCAACTACATCCAAGCTATTTAGGCTGCTCTTTCAGTCCAGGAGATCAAGTACCTTCTGTTGAACCCTTTACCGCAGTAGCCGCAGGCTAGTTGTCTTCGCGGGCTCTTGTATCGGTAGTGACGGTGACCGTTTTTGCACTCACCAATCCACTTAGCCGTTTGCTCGGCAATTTCTTTGCCGGTGAACTTTTCTCCTCGATAGCCAATTGATTTGGCTATCTGTTTCCAGTTCGGTCCATGGCCGGCGTCTTTGCCTGCGAGCGCGTGAGCAACCTCATGCAAGATAACTTGTTCTGATTGATCCAGCGAGTGGTACTGAACCAGGTACTTAGAAAGTGAGATCTGATGGTCGGTGTAGTTGCAAAGACCTGCCCTTTGCTTGGCTGAGTCAAAAATGAATTCCCAAGGTGCTTGGAGACCATGTTCGGCCATCTTCTTCCGGGCAAGAAAGGCAATGTATTCGAACCGATCTAACTTGAGTCTCTGGAAGCGGTTTTTGCCCTTGGAAAACTGCCTTCCGGTTTCAAAGCCCAGGGCTTCGAGCTGGAAGATCAACTGATGGTTGGTAAGAGGCACGAAGGTTCGAAGTTCTCCGAATTCGTCATGGGAGAACACCTCGTGAATAAACTCCCGATCTATCAGATCGGGAGCTGGGACCTCTAGGACTTGGGTTTTTTCGGACATTTGTTTGTCAAGGATAACTGCCACCCCTGAGAATTTGCCTGCCTATGGGGAGGGTTTTGCCCCATAGCTATCTATCCCTAGGCTTAAGGGTATGAAGTTTGTAAACCACGTCTCTGAGCTAATCGGAAACACACCTCTTATTAGGCTCAATTCGGTGACCGAGGGTATCAAGGCCACGGTTCTGGCCAAAGTGGAATACTTCAACCCCGGCGGCTCCATCAAGGACCGCATTGCCGAGAAGCTGATTGATGCAGCCGAGGCCTCCGGTCAGCTAAAGCCAGGTGGCACCATCGTTGAGCCAACCTCGGGAAATACCGGTATCGGACTTGCTCTCATTGCTCAGCAGCGCGGCTACCGCTGCATCTTCACCGTTCCCGACAAAGTTGCCGAGGATAAGCGCAACACCTTGAAGGCCTATGGCGCTGAAGTGATTGTTTGCCCAACGGCGGTAGCTCACGAGGACCCTCGCTCTTACTACTCAGTTAGTGATCGTCTAGCAAAAGAGATTCCTGGTGGCTTCAAGCCCGATCAGTACTCGAACCTGAATGGTCCTGCTTCTCACTACGCCTCGACCGGGCCTGAGATCTGGAAGGACACCGAAGGCAAGGTCACTCACGTTGTAATTGGTGTTGGAACCGGTGGAACCATCTCCGGAACTGGAAAGTATCTCAAGGAAGTAAGCGGCGGCAAGATTCAGGTAATTGGTTGTGACCCTTTAGGGTCAATCTATTCCAAGACCGAAACCAACTCGATGCCCTACCTGGTTGAAGGTGTTGGCCGAGGCGATGACTTCTTGCCTGCTGCCTACAACGCAGATGTTGTTGATGACATAATTCCAGTACCTGACGCCGAAAGCTTTGAGATGACAAGGCGTCTTGCTCGCGAAGAAGGCTTGATGGTGGGCCCCAGTTGCGGAATGGCTGCAGCTGCAGCGCTCAAGGTAGCAAAGGATCTTCCAGCTGATGCAGTGGTAGTTGTGATCTTGCCTGATGGTGGAAGAGGTTATCTAGCTAAGGTTTACAACGATGGCTGGATGCAAACCCACGGGTTCTTAGGTGATGACTCGAGCGTGAAGCTTGCCGATAAGGTCGACTTCAACCCTGCTGGCATTCCATTTGTTCTAGAAAATGACTCACTGGTTAGCGCTAGGCAGTCAATCGAGGATGCAGGACTTACTTCGCTACCGGTAATGGTCAAAGCTCCCCCGGTTCGAATCGGTCACGTCATTGGCACCGTTTCTTTGGCGCAGATTGATGCAGCCGCTCCAACCGCGACAGTCAAGGACATCCTTGGAGCTAAGCCAGCTCTAGTTGGCTCGGGCCAAGGTGCTGGCGTTGCCAAGAAGCTATTGGCCTCGAACGATTTTGCTCTGCTGCTACACGACGGTGAAGTTGAAGCCCTGCTAAAGCCAGGGCAGCTGAGCTAACCTAGTAAAAATAAGAAAAGGCAAATAATGACCGAGTTTGAAACTAGAGCCATCCACGTCTCCCAGGATCCGGATGCCAACAATGGTGCGGTTATTCCGCCTATCTACATGACTTCTACCCACAAGCAAGACGGTGTTGGTGGACTTCGCGGCGGCTACGAATACAACCGAGCAGCAAACCCATCCAGAACTGCCCTGCAGGAAGTTCTTGCCAGCCTGGAAGGCGGCAAGTTTGGCCTTAGCTTTGCCTCTGGTCTTGCCGGTGAAGATGCTGTAATTCGTGCCACTTGCGCACCTGGCGATCACGTAATTCTTAGCGATGATTTGTATGGCGGAACCTTTAGGCTCATGAACCGCATTCATCGTGCCGCGGGAATTGATTCCGAGGTAGTAGACATGACCGACCTCGATGCTTTACGCGCTGCAATCAAGCCGGGCAAGACAAAGTTGATTTGGGTTGAAACTCCAACTAACCCAATGCTTGGGATTTTAGATATTGCCGCCATTGCCAAAGTTGCCAAAGAAAATGGCGTCTTGAGTGTGATGGATAACACCTTCGCTACCTCTTATCTTCAGCGACCACTTGAGCTTGGAGCAGACATAGTCACTCACTCAACAACTAAGTACATTGGTGGCCATTCAGACCTTCTAGGCGGAGCAGTTATCGTCAACGACGAGCAGCTTTACGAGAAAATCCGCTTCTTGCAGTTTGCAGCCGGTGCAGTTTCGAGCCCATTTGACGCTTGGCTTACTCACCGCTCAATCAAGACTCTGGCTGTTCGAATGGACAAGCACTGCTCCAACGCGCAGGCTGTCGCCGAGTATCTAAATGGCCACGCGAGTGTTGCTCAAGTTTATTACCCGGGACTTGCCTCGCACCCAGGTCACGAATTAGCCAAAAAGCAGATGTCTGGTTTTGGTGGAATCGTTAGCTTGCGCTTTGCTACCGAAAAAGCAGCTAAAGACTTCTGCAACAGGACTAAGTTGTTCACTCTTGCCGAGAGCCTTGGCGGGGTTGAATCGCTTGTGAACCACCCAGCCGAGATGACTCACGCTTCGGTAAAGGGCAGTCCACTAGAGGTTGGACCAGAGATAGTGCGCCTGTCGGTTGGAATCGAAAACCCTAAGGATCTAATCGCCGACTTGGCGCAGGCTCTTAGCTAGTCAGTTTTTGGAAGACGGTCAGTCTTCAATAACTTGAAGCCGTAAATCAACGTTCCGACAAACAGCGCTGCAACTGCGCTGAATCCGGAAATTGCTGCAACCTCGGGTAGTTCAAAAGAGATGATCAGCTGTCGGGCGTTCAAAAAGATAATTAGGTTTCCAACCAGAATTCCTAGAATTCTCTGCGGGGCCTTGCTTACAAGCCAAGCTGCGATCGGGGCTGCAAGTGCTCCACCAATTCCAAGGGCTATAACAGCATCCCAAGGAATCTGCTCGGCGCCAAGGCCGATAAGGAATCCGATGCTGGCTGCAACTGCGATAACAAACTCGGCGGTGTTAGTGGTTCCGATTGCCTTACGAGGCTCGAGTGCATTGGATGCGGTCAACGAGGTTGTGACAACTGGCCCCCAGCCGCCACCCCCGGTTGCGTCGATGAATCCACCTGCAAGGCCGAGTGGGGCAAGCCATCTAGCCCGTGCACGACGTTTCTTTCCCAAAATGATCGGTCTGGTGAAGCGGTACAAAACCAGCGCGCCAAGAATAAACAGCACGCTCGCTGTCCATGGCCTGGAAGCTGAAAGGTCGATGTTGCTCAGGAGCATCGCGCCAACAAATGCACCTATGCCTCCTGGAACAGCCACCTTCACAAGTGCGTGCCAGTCAACGTTCTTGAATCGAATGTGTGCCGCTCCAGAAATTGAAGACGTGACAATTTCAACCAGATGCACAATGGCAGATGCCGCGGCCGGGTTGTAAGCCAGGAGAAGTAGCAAGGTTGTTGACGTAACTCCAAATGCCATACCCATCGCGCCATCAACAAGTTGCGCTAAAAACCCCGCAACAGAAACAAGTAGCAGAACCCACATGAGTTCAAATCTATTTGATGCGCCAATCTAAGCTCGGCTACCGAACCTGCGAGTTTGCTTAGATTTCGCCTTTATCTAGGCCCTTTAGAACTTGCTGTGCTCGCTTTCTTACCTCGGGCAAATCGGAAAGTCTTTTCAATCCATTGTTCTGCTGGAACATGCGGTGGTTTTTTGCAAAGGCAGCGGAGTTTCGATCCAGGAAGTCCCAATACAAAGTTGTGAATGGACATGCGGTATCCCCCGTTCTTTCCTTAGGGTTATAGGCGCAGCCTTTGCAGTAATTTGTCATTCGAGAAATGTAAGCACCGCCTGCAGCGTATGGTTTGGTCATCATTTGACCGCCATCAGCATGAACACCCATACCGATAACGTTTGGAACCATCACCCAGTCTGAGGCATCAACAAACTGCTCCCGCATCCAGTCCAAAAACTCTTGCGGATTGGTTCCGGTAATCAGAGCAAGATTGCTCAAAATCATCAGTCTTGGGATGTGGTGGGTCCAGCCGCGGTTATGGATGGCCTCGACTTCCTTGGCAACGCAGTTCATCTTGGTCTTTGAGGGCTCAACGAATAGCGGCAAGAGCTTTCTTTTCGCGTTCAAGCCGTTCTTAGTTTTGTAGTCCTCGCCCAGAAACCAATACATTCCGTTTATGTATTCGCGCCAGCCAATAACCTGACGCACAAAGCCCTCAACAGAGTTCAGTGGCACTCCGCCTTTTTTGTACTTGGCAATGACGGCTGCAACAACCTCGCTGGGGTGAAGAAGTCCGTTGTTGATGTATGGGCTGATCACCGAGTGGTGGAGGGTCCAGCTATCAGTTGTGACGGCATCTTCGTAGGGACCGAATTCTGCCAGGTGCTTATCAACAAAGAGCTTGAGCCGCTTGAGCGCACCGGCACGGGTGGTCTCCCAGTAAGCCGAAGGCTCCATGCCAAGTTCCTTGGCTACCTCTTTGTCTATTTTGTCTGGAGATGTTTCTGGGTACTTATCCCAGCTGTAGTTCTTCGGTGGTGGAAGTCTGTTGTCTTCATCAAAGTTCCAAGCATCGCCTTCTGGTTTGCCATCTTTTACCAAAATCCCCAGACGTACTCTTTGTTTACGGTAGAAATTCTCCATAACGAAAGTCTTTTGAGTTTCAGCCCAGGCGGTAAACAAGGTCCTGGAAGTAAGAAAGAAGTCGTTCTCGACAAACTCAGCACCGAGTTCCTTGAGCTGTCGATACTGAACAAAGCTGGATGGCTCAGCGCACACCAGCTGCTTGATGCCAGTTTCTTTCTTGATGGCCTTGAGCCCCGTTGGGGTATCGGAAGCTTTCCTGTAGTGAACCTCGAATCCGGCTGCTTCTAGCTCTTGTGCAAAGTGTCTGGCTGAGGAAATCAGAAAGTACAAGCGCTGTTTGTTCCAGGGTCTACCGGTTGTCATACGTTTGGACTCAACTATTGCGATTGCATCCGTTTTTGGATTGGCGCTTTTTAGCGCACCGAAGGCTTTGTTCAGGTGATCGAAGGGGATGAAAATTAGCTTGGTCTTCATTAGCCCTTGCACTTTTTAGAGCAGTACTTGACTGTCTCCCAGTCTTTGGCCCACTTCTTGCGCCACTCGAACTTCAAACCGCAGCGCTCACAGGTTCGAGGCTCGAAGCCATTTTTAGTCTTTGGGGTGGGCACATCTCAAATCTATTAGAAAACAGTTGCCCAATCAGCTACTAGGTTCCAACTTATTCTTGTGCCAGAGCCTGTCAATCACATCTTGCCCGAACTTAGATCCAACGGAGTCATAAACCTGTTGGTAGTAGGTCCTAATCTCCATTCGCAAAGGTCTGGGTATCTCACTTTTCACCTTGGCACCATTAACTATCTCAGCGTAGTTAGCTTCCCTAAAAGGCAGATTAAGGAACTCGCACAAACGTGCCACCGCGGAATCGGAAAATAACTCTTCGTAAAACGCATAAAATATGTCTTCTCTTGGAAAAACAGCTTCAAGATTTGCGATGGTCAGGTCGTATCTAGTCCTAATGGCAAATCTTGGCTTCATATAGTTCTTGGCCAATATTTCGGCTTCCACATTAGGGTTGTCGGGTTGTTCTCTAACTTTGTGTCTGGCGTACATGCGGTTGGCCGAGATGCAACGTTCAACTGGGTCTCGCATAAGGAAAATCACTTTGACTCTAAATCCCGCTTGTTGCAACAATCCGCTTATGCGAGCCAATTCCGAGGCAGGCAGTGCGGCGTATGAAGGAGTGATGTCGCCCGTTATTCTGACGCGCGTTCCCTCGACAACTAAAGACTTGAAGTAGTCCACATACTTAGAGTTGTCTCTCCGGAATTGCAGCTGACGCTCTTCATCGTTTTTTGGGAAAAAACTGCTGAACCAATTGGGAATTCTTTTTCTAAGCGGTGGGGTCTTATCGGCCACGAATTTCTGATCAAAAACGTGGTATTCCTTCATGAAACCAAGGTCAACTTCGGGAAGTCTACTCAAGTAGGCATGCAGCCAGGAGGTCCCTGCCTTTTGCGCACCAACTCCAAGAATAAAAGTTGGGGGGATCGATTTGTTCACCTTCAAACTCTAATTCACTTCGGCAAATTGACCTTGAGCCTGAAGGCACTGTTCCAAATTTGTTTACGCAATGGTCATCCCGAGTACAAATGCTTGACGACTTAATTTGACCCGAAGCAAAGCTAGTGAATCTCTAAGATTCGAGAATCAAATCTGCAAATTCCCTTATTGCCCCTGCTCCACCCCGTTTTGATAGGACGATCTTTGCTAAGTGACGAATACTTGGATTGGCATCCGATGGCACTACCGGCCAACCAACGAGTTTTAGGCACTCAGAGTCATTGATGTCATTTCCTATATATGCAACATCTGCTAGCTCTACAGCTTGTTCTTTGCACCACTTCTGAAGTGCCGGAACCTTATCGTCTAGAGCGTTGAAGGCCGCTATCCCAAGTTTCTTAGCTCTTGCCAGCACGACCCCGTTTTTATCCTTTGAGAGAATCACCATCGGTATTCCGGCTTTCTTCAGCAACTCAATACCCATGCCATCGGAACGACTAACTGACACGGCCTCCTGGCCATCTTCCGTAACAGTCACAAGGTCATTGGTGTGCACGCCATCAAAGTCCATCACGACTGCTCGAATGGCACCCTGGGGGATATCGATGCTTTTGAAAAATGGTGCCAGACGCTCTGCGCTCTCGAGTTGCTCTGGAGTATCGATTTCTATTGCATAACTTTCTGGGACTTTGGCAATTCCTACTTTTCCAAAAAAGCGATGGCCTGAGGCTCTAAATCCGGAAACATCCATTACATAGAATGCTCCCGTTTCCATGAAGTGCGGCTCTCGGTCTTGACGCCTAGGTCGGTGCCGTAGATCGTGGTTGACTCCCGTTGCACCTTCAGTGTCCTCCTGCCACAAGAAACCATAGGTTTCGAAGGCTGAAAATACCGATGAATATCCTTGTTCGGTTACCATTGACACAGCTTTACCTAAAGCCTCGCTGTCAATAAATGGTGAGGTGGTTTGCACAAAAACCAATACCTGAGGGTTCTGGCCAGATTCAGCAAGCACATCAAGCCCGTGTAACAGTGCAGATTCTGAACTGGCCTTATCACCTGATAATTCTTGAGGTCGATCAATTACTTGAGCACCAAAACTTCGGGCGACGGCAGCGATCTCCTCATCGTCGGTTGATACCCAAACTTGATCGATCTCGGCAACTTGTTTGCAAGTTTGAATCGCCCTTGCTACCAGAGGCAGCCCTCCAACTAATCTGAGGTTCTTTCGGGGAATCCCTTTAGATCCACCCCGAGCCGGGATGATCGCTACCACCTTAGATTTTTCGGTTTTCAAGTTGTGGCCTTTCTTGGATCAATTTGGATATGAGGGAAAAACTCTAAGACGGCCCGGTCAGCAGCCAGAATTGTTCGGGTTCGGCGGTCGGCTCGAGTAGTAGAAGCATCTAACAATCGAATGGCCAAATCAGCTAAGGAGATGCACTTACAAGATGGATGGACTTGGTTTGCGTAGGTTAGGGCGCTAGAGGTCAGGCTCAAAACAAGATTGGGACGAAGTTGGTAGATGTCATATTCCGCCGGGTTATTGTTTTCCAAAAACAACAGGCGATTTGAACCCGTGAGACTCACGGCTTCTAGGAACACCTGCCGCCCATCTGGAGTAAGCCTGGGATGGTGTTTAATCCAAATATTGCCAGGGGTTATTTCAAGTGCCCGCTCGAGAATTGCTTTCAGCTGAAGCGAGCTCAAAGGATAAGTCTGACCCAGAAAGAGGCTGTCCTTAGTATCCAAAGTCGAAACACTTTGTGACTTATTACCGCTTTCAGTTGCTCGCAACATTACTAAGCCGAATGGGGTGAATTTGACCTTGGCGGAAGGAAAGACTTTTTTGGCCAAATCCGGAAACGAACTATGGAAAGTCTTGAACTCACGGAAACCGGAAATGATTTCATCTTTGTTAGCAACAGGCTCGCCAAAAATACCCCAATAAACCTCCCGAACCGCACGTTTGAAGATCGCGGGAATGGACGTATTTGGTGCCTGTTTGATTATTGGACCCAAAAACCCTTTTGCGGCCTGGAATAGTGTCCCTCCAAGATTCGGCACCGAGATCCTTCGATTGTCAAATGAGTGGACGTAGGTTCCAAGCCCCTCTTCAATTAGGGTCAGTGATACTCCCGCGTTGTTTAGGATTCTCGCCATTACGGTATAGTGCCCTTCATAAGACATCAGGTATGCCTTTTCTAGATCAGGGTTGTCAGTCACAATCTTTTCGTAAATGGTGCTGAAATCTCGAAAGCGAAGTTTTGTAAAGACCTGAGTCGCGCTAGGCAAGATCACTCGCTGAATCGGGGCATCGCCTAAAGTTTTTGATAATTCATTAATTTCGTCGGGTATAGGTGCAATCGAATCTCCCCAATCCAGGTAAAGCACCAGAGTCGAGAGCTGAATTTTTTCACGAATTCGGCGTCCAGCCTCGCTGTCGATAAGAAAAAGACGCAAACGCAGGGCTTGGTTCTTTTGCGAAACCACAGTTAGAAACTTCAAAGGTTGCCCTACCTACTCCTGAGTCTCAGTCTAACCTCGAGCGCTCTTGCCAGATAAGTGCTTACGGCTAGCTGTTAACCTCTAGGTAAACATTCATTCACCTGATTCACTTAGAACTGCCCTAGCCTTTTACTGGTGAACTGGTTACCGAACGTGATGTTCGTTGCTACCACAGACTCTTACCTCAAGTGGGCTGTAGGGCTCAATGACCTCATCCCTCAAAGCTGGCGAACCTCACTTGTTCTGGTAAAAAGCTTGCAGAACCCTTCTTTTAGGCAAATTGAACTAGCCGTAGGCGAGAAAAATTCGGATTCAATTGTTCGCGAACACGTTTTTGCAACTATTCGAAGAGTTATTCGCACCAAGCCCGACATTATTGTCGTTGCCGCTACTGGGCCTTTTCTCGTGCTGTTTCGATGGCTGTTGGATTTGACCCCTAAAGGCAGTCAAGTTAAGTTGGTGTCAGGATCCCCAGGGATTGCTTATCACCTGGTTGGAGCGCCTTTGCGAGCACGAACAAGCGCAGACCTATTGCTGATGGCAGGTAAGGCGGAACTTGAAAGAATTGCTGGCGCGCTCAAGGCAATGTCAGTAAATACGAAACTTGCCTTGGCTACTTTGCCATTTCTGAATGCTGCATCTTCAAAGCCAAAACACCCAGGACCAGAAGTTTTGATATTTGCACCCCAGCCAGATATGCCTAAGACTCTCGAAGATCGCCAAAAAGTATTGATTGAACTTTCGCGCCTTCGTAAAGAATTCCCTGCGCTAAGAATTATCGTCAAGCTTCGCGCAATCGAAGGTGAAGCCCAGACTCACTTCGAGGCGCATCCCTATCCTCGGCTAGCGGAGGAACTAGCTGAGCTAGGCCTTATTTCTGCCGGGGATTTCGAATTCGAAGTTGGTTCCATCTCCGAGTTTCTAAAAAACTCAAACGCGACTCTGGTCACAGTGTCCTCGACGGCTGCCCTGGAGTCACTGGCTATGGGAAATCCCACTCAGATCATCTCTGATTTTGGAGTTGAGGATGCCTTGGCAAATGCGGTTTTTGAAGATTCGGGGCTGGTCTGGAACATCCGTGATTACGGCTTGGCCAGGCTGCAGAAACCAAACCAGGTATGGCTAGAGAAAAACTACTTTCACAAAAAATCAGACGATAACTGGGTCCAAGCGTTATCCCAGCTCACTGAATCGAAGCGGGTAAGCCCCAAGCGGATCTTTCCAACAAACATTAGTAAGTCACTTTTATTCGGAGAGTTTCTAAGGGTAATCTTCCCTAATGCTCTAGGAGTAGCGCTGATCAAGTACTTGAAGCTAATTCTTGGGAAAAATTCCTCGTAGTCGTCGCTGAACTCGGTACCAAATCTCTCTGGCCATTTCGCGAATTGAGGCCTGACGCAGGTGATGGTCTGGTCGAACCGCCACCATTGCGCGAGCGACGGTGTCGATGTGGATGCTGGTTGGAGCAGGTCTGCTTGCTTGCTTTGAGTTGCTTTCGGGGCCCAGCATTGGGCCATGAATTTTGATTCCCAGCTGCCGAATCTGATCCTGAGCTTCAGTGGCGATTTTTTGGAATTTGCCAAGGAATTCAGATTCGAGAGTCAGTTTGGGCGGGTTGGGGTTTGTTGAAGGTTGAGCTGTCATCGTCGCAATTATTCTTTCCATGAAAATAGGTTTCCACTCTTTTGCGACCCGATCAGGAGTAAGTAGGGATCGAATTGCCTTAACAAGCTCAATTTCCTCCATGTCCAAGGATCTGTTCATTCTTTCCTTGACGGGCCGGTTCAACAACCCGGGTACTAGGGCTAAATACGATTCGAACCAGCGGATTAGAAACGCAGGATCACTTTGATCGACATTTACTAGGTGAATGTTATCGGCACCAAAGACTGCTGCCCAATCGGAGAGTATCCGAGGAGTATCGTGTCGACGCCAGAAAAGCTTTGCTTCATGATGCGAATTGTCATGTTCGAGGATTGCCTCTGCGAATCTAACAAGATCTCCCTGGAACCCAGTTCGGATGAACTGCTGATACTGCGAAGGCACGATTAATTCGAGTCGACGATAGCTAAAGACTGCTTCGACTTCAACGTTTGGGCCTAATACGTCTCTTAGCCGACGGATTGATTCGGCGTTTAGTTCGCTGAAGAACTCACTCGCTAATAAAACGGTTTCGTATTTCCTAGTCAAATTTCTAATTGCTTGAAATCGTTTGGACTCAGGGTTTGAAGCACGAATCTTGGCAAGGCTGTGGTGTGCGTATTTGCTATACCCAGAAGGGTAAGTAATGCCTGCCGCCCTCAAATCGGCAGCAGCGCCACCAAGGGCGACCTGAACCGATGTAGTTCCGGTTTTATGAAAACCGGCATAGATTATGAGGCGGGCCACTAGGCGCCGATACGACGCAGCTTACTCAACGGTGCTAATTCGCCTGGGTAAATTCTTTTCACACCATCTCCAAGTGCTGTCTCAACGATTCGAATGTCTCGAACCAATGATACAAAGCCCTTGGGCTCTAGGGATGCTCCGTGGTCACTTCCCCACATGGACCTGTCCATTGTGATGTGCCTTTCGACGCTTACTGCCCCAAGGGCCACCGCTGCGATCGAAATCTGAAGACCAGTTTCGTGGCCTGAGTATCCAACTGGAACTTCGTATCTTTCCTTCAGGGTGGTGATCATACGAATGTTGGCCTCTTCTGGAGGCAGTGGGTAAGTAGAGGTAGCGTGCATCAAAGACAGGTTTTCTTTACCAAGGGTTTCTACTGCCTTGTCAATCTGTTCAATAGTTGACATACCGGTAGAGAGAATAACTGGCTTGCCAGTTTCTTTGATCTTGCTAAGCATAGATAGGTCCGTGACCGACGCCGAGGCGATCTTGTAAGCGACTACATTTAGGTCTTCTAGAAAGTCAACGGACGGTTCATCCCAGGGTGATGCAAACCAATCTATTCCCTTGGATTTGCAATACTCATCAATCTCGAGGTACTGCTCCTTCTCAAATTCAACACGGTAGCGGTACTCAAGGTAGGTCATAGTCCCCCAAGGCGTTTCACGGGGGGTGTCCTTCATGTGCTCTGGCGTAGAAATATCTGGAGTTCTCTTCTGGAACTTGACAGCCTGGGCACCTGCTTCAACTGCAACATCGATTAGTTGCTTTGCAATATCGACTGAACCGTTATGGTTTAGTCCGATTTCGCCAATCACATATACTGGCTGGTCATTGCCAATTAAGTTTTTACCTATTGTTTGAGTTTTTGACATGTAAACAATCTCTCTCCAAAGGGTTAACTCAAAGCAAACTCAGGGCTACCATGCCCCGAACGATTAGCGTCAAGATGGCTAACTTGAGACCTTGAAGGCAAGAGCTTCTTAGGCCCATCCAAATATGTGGGGACTGAAACTCAAAGTCGAGAAAAGGTTGGGTCAATAGCGCTCACCAATAGGCTTGAGGGCATGACTTGCAAAAACTGCGGCGAAACCGTCCCAAAAAACGAACTCAACTGCCTATCTTGCGGCACCGTTGCGGCCAAATCCAAAGCTGATCTTCAAAAAACTGACCCTGCGATGACCAAGGGCATTGCCTGGGCTCTGATCGCCATGGGAGTTTTTGGGCTGATATTCGTAATCGCCAATGCCTGGACCGACTGGTACTCAGGCCTTGATTACGTGGGCCCGATAGGACTTTTGCTACTTGGTGGCGTGACGCTGTTTACGGCATCTCGCAAAAAGTAGTGACCTCCTAGCTCAATTCTTGTCTCGATGGGCATCTTTAAGAGAAAAACCCAGCTCAGTGAATGAGCTGGGTTTTCGTAACTCTTGTGTCGCGGTTGTTAGTTCTTTTGAAAACCTACATAACCAAAAGAACAAAGGTGACTAATAGGGCCGCGCTTAGAGCGACCATGAGTCCCTGGGTGAAAACAAGGAAGCTATCGCTTTTTGCGATGGCCTTGGCTATTGGGCCAATTTTCTTGAGCTTAGAAATTTCAATAACTAGGGCTCTTGCCTCGCGGATAACCGCGAACTGAGTTAAGACACTCAAAGCTCCTACGCTAACTAGAAAAACAACGGCAAAGATTCGGGCTTCCTGGGATGCTGTCTCAATGTTGCCAAGTAAAGCCAGTGCGGCAAGCACTGCAAGGGCAACCACTGAGCTGAACTGGGCTTTGGTGAGCTGAGAGCGCTTTGAGTTCCAGAGCTCAACTAGATCTTTTTCTGACATTTGATACCTCTCTTTGGGCGCCTCCCCTGGCCAGGATTAGGTCCAAGAAATGCACTACTTATGACCTTAACTCTATGTCAGCAGGCGGCTAATTCAAGCAGAGGCGTTGCCGCGTCAAGTGTCAAAAAGACTAAGCTTTCGAGAAATAGCCACGGGGGACTAATTAGGAGATTCAAATGGACATCAACCTCGTTCACCCGGAGCTAAGAAAAGCAACGGCATCATTTCCAAATCTTCCAGTTGGAAGTAACTTCGGTAGAAAACTCACTAGGCTTTTGCTTCCTCTACTGCTTCCCAAAACTAAACTTCCCCAGGGCACCACAATCGAATGGGTCAAGGCGGCCAGTGGCCGAAGGCTCAGGGTTTACACACCAGCCGGAACCAAGACTCGCGCTGCACTGCTATACATCCACGGTGGCGGAATGATGATTGGTGCTCCGCAGATGGACGACGGATTACTTTCTAACCTTGCTGCAGAGTTAGATATTTTGATTGTCTCTCCGGAATACCGCTTAGCTCCTGAGCACCCATACCCTGCCCCAGTTGATGACTGCCACGAAGCCTGGCAGTGGATGCTCACAAATTCTTCAAGGCTAGGCATCGATACCAAGAGAATTGCAATCGGTGGCGAAAGTGCTGGCGGTGGCCTTGCTGCAGGGCTTGTTCTTCGAATCCATGACGAAGGTGGTCAAAGGCCAATAGCCCAGTGGCTGCTTTGCCCAATGTTGGATGATAGAACGGCTCAAGATAGATCACTCGATGCTGCCGACCACTTCATCTGGAACAACAAGCTCAACCTTGCGGGGTGGACTTCTTACCTTGGAAACAAGATCGGAACTGACCAAGCACCTTCTTATGCAGCACCTGCCAGAAGATCTGACTTCAACGGATTACCGAAGGCTTGGATTGGCGTTGGTGACGTTGAGCTTTTCTACCAAGAGGATAAGAAGTATGCCGAGAGCCTAAAAGCTGCTGGTGTTCCTTGCGAGTTAGATGTTGTAGCTGGTGGACCGCACGCCTTTGAAGGAATGGTTCCCGATGCTCAAGTTTCCAAGGACTATATGGCAAGAGCCAAGAGCTGGCTTAGAAACGCATTAGCTGCATAAACGCAATTATCCTGATACTAAACCTTTTCGGATTTGCGCCTTGAAGCAACCCGAGGTTGCCTCTCGGCCACCCGCGTCATAAAGATTGCCAACACCAAAGCCACAACTATTCCGCCGTTGACAAGAAGTTCAACGATTCCGCGCTCGAAGGCTTCTGGGGTTTTGCCAATAGAAAGCGTGAGGGAAGAACCAACCGACAAGATGTGTCGAACGGATGCAATTACACCAATAACGAGGAATCGACTGAGCTGATAGAAGCCGCTGTTGAATCTTGCAATTACGGTGCGGGCAATTTCAAGAATAATTACAACAAACAAGATGTCGTTGATGGCCTGAAGCATACCGTTTGGATAAAAAGGTTCGGTGTTGAATAATCTGATCACAGTGAAGATAACTGCTCCCAGAGCCACCAGGAACAAAAGGACGGTTAGGAAAACATGAAAGACGTCTTCAACAGCGTCTAGAAGCTTGGTTGGAACCATTGAGGGCTGAGCCTCAACGTCTTCAGTGTTTCTTGCCTTTGCGCTTAGTTTTCTGGCCATAGCCAAGTTTGTCGCACATTAGCTTGAGCCATCAATCTTGTAGCGGGGTGTGTCTAATGCAGCCTCTTAGCTGTTAGCTAGTGCCCTTCGGGGTGCCAGACGGTCTTTACTTCCATAAAGGCCAGGATTTGCTGAAGTGAACCCTTGGATGCGGACCGTGCAAAAGCCCCTGGCCTAACCACTCGCTTTAGGGTCTCAGCGGCACGAATTTCAAGATCCACTGGATCTGAAGTTCCTTCTAGATCCACCGCGTTCACGTCTTTGTGTGAGGCAAGCCATGGAGAAAGATCTTTTTCTTTACCGGTTAGTACATTTACTACTCCACCTGGCAAATCACTAGTTGCCAAAACTTCGGTCAGGGTGATTGCTGAAAGTGGAAGTGATTCGCTGGCAACTACGACAACTGCGTTTCCAGTTACGATGATCGGAGCGATGGTGTTGACAAGTCCAACCAGGCTGCTTTTTTGTGGTGCGAAGGCAGCGACAACTCCGGTTGGCTGATTTGTTGAGATGTTGAAGAAAGGCCCTGCCACCGGATTCATTGAACCGGCAACAGAATCAACTTTGTCTGACCAGCCGGCGTGCCAAACCCAAGAATCAATCGCTGCATCAACTTCGCTATTTGCAGCTTTTTCAGTTGCTCTGGTTAGCTCACGGATTTCGGCGACGAACTGCTCGCGTCGTCCTTCGAGCATCTCGGCAATGCGGTACAGAACCTGACCGCGGTTATAGGCGGTTGCGCCTGCCCAGCCTGGTTGAGCAGCCCTTGCCGCAACAACTGCGTCTCTGGCATCTTTTCTAGAAGCCAGTACAACGTTGGCAACGAACTCGCCCTTTGGGTTTGTTAGTTCGTAGGTGTGACCAGATTCGCTTCGAGGGAATTTGCCACCGATGAAAAGCTTGTAGGTTTTCTTCACATCAAGACGCATTAGTTATCTCCCTTCAGGTAAGCAAGCAATCCGTGCCTGCCTCCTTCTCGGCCGTAGCCAGATTCTTTGAAGCCACCGAACGGGCTAGCTGGATCAAACTGATTGAAGGTATTTGCCCAAATAACTCCAGCATTGAGCTGGTCGGCAACCTTAAGGATTCGAGAGCCCTTCTCACTCCAGATTCCAGCGCTTAGACCAAATGGAGTGTTGTTAGCCTTGGCTACCGCCTCGGCTGGAGTTCTAAAGGTAAGTACCGATAGCACTGGACCAAAGATTTCCTCACGGGCCACGGTGTTATTGGCGGCTACGCCGGTGATAACCGTCGGTGCGTACCAGAAGCCCTTCTTTGGAATCTCACAGTTAGGCGCCCAGGCCTCGCCACCTTCTTTGACACCAAGTTTTACCAGCTTGGTTATCTTGTCAAGTTGGACTTTGGAGTTGATCGCTCCGATGTCGGTGTTTTTATCAAGTGGGTCGCCAAGCTTTAGGGTTTCCATGCGGCGCTTGAGCTTTTTTAGAAGCTCATCCTGGATGGATTCTTGAACAAGCAATCTCGATCCAGCGCAGCAAACATGTCCTTGGTTAAAGAAGATGCCGTTGATGATACCTTCAACTGCTTGATCAAGTGGGGCATCATCAAAGACAATGTTGGCGGCCTTGCCGCCAAGTTCCAAGGTGACCTTCTTGTTAGTTCCAGCAACCTGCTTGGCAATTAGTCTTCCAACGCCTGTGGAACCAGTGAAGGCAACCTTGTTGACATCCTTGTGAGCAATAAGGTCTGCTCCAGTTTGGCCAAAGCCGGTGATGATGTTCACAACACCATCTGGCAATCCTGCCTGCTGGCAAATCTCGGCAAATAGCAATGCGGTAAGCGGAGTAGTCTCAGCTGGCTTTAGAACCACTGTGTTGCCTGCAGCAAGGGCTGGGGCAATTTTCCAAGCCAGCATCATCAGTGGAAAATTCCATGGAATCACCTGAGCTGCAACGCCGTGAGCTTTCGGGTTGACGCCTAATCCTGCGTAGTCGAGCTTGTCGGCCCATCCGGCGTAGTAGAAAAACCATGCAGCAACCAGTGGAATATCAGCGTCTCTGGTTTCTTTGATTGGCTTGCCGTTATTTAGTGTCTCGGCAATTGCTAGCTCGCGAGCGCGCTCTTGAATGATTCTTGCAATTCGGTAGAGGTACTTTCCTCGCTCGGCACCGGAGAGCTTGGACCAAACCTTTTCGTAGGCGCTTCTGGCTGCCTTAACAGCCATGTCTACATCCTTGGCACTGGCGGTTGAGATCTCGGCTAGAACCTGCTCGGTGGAAGGGGAAATAGTTTGGTAGGTATTTGATGGCTTAGTGAACTTGCCTCCGATGAAGTGGCCATAGCTACTCTGGAATGTAACCAGTGCCCTTGATTCCGGGGCGGGTGCGTATTCGAACATCTTTTTATACCTCTTAGTCCACGGTCACATAGTCGGGACCGGAGTAGTTTCCGGTCTTCAGTTTTTGCCTTTGCATCAAAACATCGTTTAGCAAGCTAGAGGCTCCAAATCTAAACAAATCTGGAGTGAGCCACTTCTCCCCCGCTACTTCCTTGACTACCACCAGATACTTGATGGCATCCTTAGCGGTTCTAATGCCTCCGGCTGGCTTTACACCTATTAGTACACCAGTCTGGTCGTACCAGTCCCGAACTGCTTGGAGCATCAAAAGAGTAATAGGTATGGTGGCATTGACCGTGACCTTTCCGGTTGAGGTCTTGATGAAATCTCCACCGGCCAGCATGGCTAGGTAGCTAGCCCTTCGGATGTTGTCATAGGTTTGCAGCTCGCCTGTTTCCAAGATCACCTTGAGGTGGGCTCTGGAGCCATCGGCTCTGGTGCAGGCGTTTTTGACAGCCTGAATCTGCTTATAGACCTCTAGGTAGTTGCCCGACAAAAAAGCTCCGCGGTCAATAACCATGTCAATTTCATCAGCACCAGCCTTGACGGCATCTTTGGTGTCTTGCAGCTTTACCGCTACCGATGCTCTTCCGGATGGAAAAGCCGTTGCAACAGCTGCGACATAGATACCCGATTTGCCAAGAGTTTGTTTGGCAACTGAAACCATATCGCCGTAGACACAAATTGCTGCAGGTCTTGGGCAATCAGGATCGGTTGGGTCAGGAGTAAGGGCTTTTAGGCAAAGTGAGCGCACCCGATCAGGGGTGTCCATTCCCTCGAGGGTAGTTAGATCCATCATCTTGATGGCGGCATCAAGTGCCCAGGCTTTGGAAGTTGTTTTGATTGATCTAGTTCCAAGACCAGCGGCACGAGCTTCCAAACCGACCTTGTCGACTCCTGGAAGGGAGTGTAACCAGCGCCGAAGGCTTGAGTTGGTGATCTTTCCACCAACTATTGCAACTGGATCGTTCTTGGTCAACTTTTTGCTCCTTGGAAGTCTCCTCCGAGTCTAAAGCAAAGAGCTAAATCAGCCGAGAATCAGTATTTTGACCTATTTCTTGCAGCCATTGATCGGTACTTCACTCTTAATCTCCTTGACACCATGCTCCTCTTGGCCTGCTTGAAGACATAGAGGATTGTTTGGTTGCACCGCGGGGATTTCAGTACAGCGCCCTACTTGCGCAGCGAGATGATAAGCAGCTTGCCCGAATCTGTAGTTGCAACAACCTGGGTTGAGGTAAGAACTTCCAAGTCCCGGATTCTTTCGCCCACACTAACAATTTCCTGATCGGTCACGGCCAACGTGCGGTCAAGCTGGATAAGCACCAGAGACTGCTTCGCCAGGGTTCCCATCATCAATTGACCGCCCCACTGACCCCAACCTTCTTTAGGTAGTTGCACAAGCTCAGTCGGTGCAATTGATGGCGTCCATTGAGTCAGGGGCTCGATGTATCCAGCATGAGTGCCTGTTTTAGTTGGACGAACATAATCTCCAAGACCGTAAGGCTGCCCATATGTGACAAAGGGCCAACCGTAGTCTCCGCCTTGACGGATTCGATTGAGTTCATCGCCACCCCTTGGGCCGTGCTCGGCTGCTAGTAGATGCAGATTGTCATACAAAACAATTCCCTGAGCGTTTCGATGACCTTGGGACACTTTGACCGCGCCGCTAGAGCTCACCTTGAAAATGGATCCGAGATCTCCCCTTTTATCCCTTTTTCCAATCTGTCGATAACCCAGATCGCCAATGGTGACGTAGACAGTATTTTCGTCGATGACTGCAAATCTGCCCGAGGTGTGCTGCACGGCTGAAATTGGCACGCAGGGTTTGGTCACAAACCAGACACCCGCTCTGGTGGCTCTTTTTGTGATCAGGTTTAGGTTCATCTGTTCAATGGCAATCTCAACGCAGTTTCCAGAAGAGCCTAAACGCGGATAGGAAACCAGCAACTTGGCACTTCGGCTGGTTTGTGACAAAACAGCTATGTCATTGATAGCAAACCTGGAATCTACAAGTCTGCGATTACTCGGAAGAATGCTGGATACTCTGGTCAGCTTCTTGGCAGCCATTTCATAGGTAAAGATCTGCCCGCCGGTTCGGCCGCCGCCAAGCAACAAGGTTCCATCCTGCAGTACCGCGAGAGCCGGGCCTCGCTCTCCGCCGCCTTTGGTGACCGCAGTCGAAATGTTCTCACTCCTGATTTCAAACTCAGGAGCGGAGGCTACTGCTGGCAGTACTGGGGGCAGCAGCACAGCTGCAAGAAGTCCAAGTAGTAGTTTTACCCTCACGCGTTAATGCTACAACGGGCCTCTGCAAGACCTATATTTCCCCTAAATTCAGTTATGATAAGGCAACAATTTGAAGAGTATCTTTTTTGGAGGGCGGGAAAACATGAAACGTCTATGGGAACAAATTGATTGGAAAGCCTTACAAGCCTTTATCGCAGTTTTGACTCTGCCCACGATGGTAGTTTTTGGGAGCATAACGATTTTGCTATTCAACCCATAAATCAAGGGTTCCCTGATTCCGGTGCAAATCTTTGCCTAGGACGTGGGGTCCCGTGGGGAGATTGAATTTAAAAAAAGGAAAGTACCCCATGACCACTAAGCCAAAAATTCTTGTTGTTGTGCACGACATCGATGACCATCTCAATGAAATGGCCAACCCGATTGCAGAGGCCGGCATTCTCATGGATACCTGGGATGTTCAGAACGACAGTGTCGGTAAACCCGATCTAGAAACCCTTGAGCAGTACTCGGGAGTGATTTCACTTGGTGCGCACGCTGGTGTTCTCGAAGAGGCCAAGCACGATTGGATGAGCCACGAGCGCAAGATTATGCAGTGGGCTTTAGATACCGAGACCCCTTTGCTTGGGTTGTGCTTTGGTTCGCAACTGCTCGCCTCGGCTGCAGGCAGTCGGGTCTATAAGGCAGAGGTCGGTGAGTTCGGATGGACAAAAGTCGACATGTTGCCAGACGCCTCCAGCGATCCAGTAATCGGCGCTTTGGATGACAAAGCCGACGCCTTTCAGTTTCACTATGACAGTTTTGACTTACCGAAAAAGGCGGTCCTGCTGGGCGAAAGCAATGGAATGATCGAAGCGTTCAGAGTCGGCTCAAGTGCCTGGGCAACCCAGTTTCACCCCGAGGTCGGTCTTTCTCAGCAGTTGGCTTGGCTAAGCACCTACCGCGGTGCTTTCATTCGCGAGGGCATAGACATCGATGAACAGATTGCTAAATCCCATGAGCTTGCAGCAAGCTACCGCAAGCAAGCGTGGGACCTATCCGCAGCTTTTGCAAAACAGGTTCTGGCCTTCCACAACAAGTAGCTACAGGAGTAGGTTCACCTACTCGATAAAGTCCAATTGGAACAGGCTGGCTTTTAACGCAGTTTTCTGATTCTTAAGCTACTTCGCAGAGTTTGCGGTAAATGAAATTGGAAGAACTGTTGGTCCAGTGTTTCCACTATCAGGCAAATAGGCAGCTCCAGCAGCGATCTTCATGTTTGGAAGTCTTCTAGATAAGGCCTTGAAAGCTTCTTTCATATCCAGTCTTGCCACATAGTGACCGATGCAGTGGTGCATTCCACCACCAAAGCCAAAGTGAGGTGCACGGTCTGCTGTTATATCGAACTCGATGTTTTCAAACTTTCGAGGATCGCTTCCAGCTGGGATGGTAAGCAAGTGAATCGTGGTTCCTTGCTTAATGGTCAAGTCTCTGTACTCAATATCTACCGAGGCTTCGCGAGAGACCCAAGTAATGGTGGGATTTACTCGCATGACCTCTTCAACGGCAGCTCTGGCTAGATCTGGGGTCTTTCCTAACAGTTCCCACTGATCAGGGTGTTCAGAAAAAGTCTGCATACCTAGGCCAATTTGATTTCGAGTGGTATCAAAGCCCGCGAAGATAAGAAGTGAAATAAGGGAAAGTAGCTCGTCTTCCGTTATCTTCTGACCTTCGTAATCCGCCTTCACGAGCGTTCCTACAAAGTCGTCTCTGTCGGTACCTTCACGACCGTGAATCAAATCTTTAGCTAGATCCAGGATTCCAAGTAGACCCTCCTCGATCATTGGGAGATCTTCTTTGATTGTGACGCTAAATACGTATCCCAGCTTGGTGGCTAGATCTGCCACCTTTGGCCAAAGCTGCTCTTCTAATCCCAGTAGGCCGGTGATCACTCTTGCTGAAAATGGCTCAGCAAACTCAGCCATAAACTCACATTCGCCACGTGCTTGAAAGTTGTCGATTAGCTCATTGGCAAGAGATTCAAAGAACGGGGCCATCGGCTCGATGGTTCTTGGAGAAAATGCTGGTCCAGATAGCCGGCGCAATCTGAGGTGGTCGTCACCCTCAACGCTAAGCAGCATTGATTTCCACCAGGAGGCCAATGGGCCTTCTGTAATTCCATAGTGCGAGGGCCACTTTCTAGTGCCCTGGTATAGACGCTTATCCTTCAGTAATGTACTGGCGTCTTCATAGCGCAGTACGGCTATTCCAAAGGGAGTTGTTGCATACCAATTGTCTTCTCTGGCATTCATCACCTGGTCTGAACGAATGGAGAATCCAAGCTGATTGAAATCGAGGTAAGCGACGTTAGTCATTTTGTGATTGCTCCTCGTTTCTGATTCCCCTGCGACTTCAATCTAAAAATCGCTATTTCTTAGCTTCACTATAGTCAGTGGGTTTAGCCTTGTGTTTTACTGTGGATCAAACTCTTGCTGGATCTTTGCCGAAATCTCAGCACCAGTTAGACCAGGTTTTCCAGTAGATACACTCTCGTCATAGGTGCCGTGAAGGCCAGCTGGCAAGGTGATTTTGAATCCTTCTTCACGCGCTGTTATCAAAGTTGCCCGCACGCAGTTTTCAGACTGACAGCCAATCATTTCGATTTCATCTACCCCGGTTGCACGCAAGCGATCTGCGAGGTCCGGGTTAGTTTCAAAGGTATCGGCGGTGGTTTTGTTCACCAACCACTCGTTTCCGATTGGGTCAATCATCAGGGGCCAGAATTCTCCCCCTGGGGCATCTAGCTCACCTTCAGGTGCGTCATTTTGAACGTGAACAATCAGGTTGTCAGATTTTGCTCGTTCAAGATCGACACGGTTGCGAATTCTGGTTAGCAGTGCATCGGAATCGGCAACTTGGTATTTTCCAGTGAAGCCCCATTTTTGAACATCAATTACCATCAGCGCTTTGGTCATGGGTTTAGTTTATGACTGGTTTATGTGGGCCCAATTTTGAACTAAGTAAATCTAAGCAACCGCTTTGTTTGACTCTGATGTACTAACAGGCTGGCTAAGGCCATTTCCAAGCCCGACAACCGACCATCCAGCTGAAGCCCACTTGCCTAGGTCCAGACAATTTCGACCATCTATTAGCAAACTTGTTCTGCGGATGGTCGATAACTCGGTTGGGTCTATGCTCTTGTATTCGGACCATTCCGTCCCAAGGACCACAACGTCTTTGTCTTCAAAAGCCACGTTTATGTCACTCTGGGTTCGTAGGGTTGGATAATTACTGGCAACCTTTGATAACGCGAGGGGATCGTGGATAGTGACAATTGCCCCTTCCTGATAAAACAGTTCGGCAACTTCAAGGGAAGGACTGTCTCGAATGTCATCCGTGTCTGGTTTGAAAGATGCGCCAAGTACTAAGACTTTCTTTCCAAACAAAGATCCATAATGCTGTTTGGCAATTTCCATCGGTCTACTTCGGCGCCTATTATTCACAGCTTCAACCTGCTCAAATAGCTTGACGGAATCTCCTAGTCCGAGTTCCTTCGCTCGGGCCACGAGCGAACGTAGATCCTTTGGAAGACAGCCGCCTCCATAACCAATTCCGTTTTTTAGGAATTTTGAGCCAATTCTGTCGTCGAATCCGATTGCCGTGGCCAGCTGTGACGTGTCCGCTCCTGCAACTTCGGCAACTTCGGCCATCAGGTTAATAAAGGAAATTTTGGTTGCGAGGAAAGCATTTGCCGCTACTTTCACTAATTCAGCGGTCCTCAAATCAGTTTCGACATATGGTATTTCCTCGTCAATTTGTGCCTTGTAGAACTCCTTCAGCACTTCAGCAGCATATTGGTTTGAGGATCCAATGACGATTCGGTTCGGATACAGGGAATCCTCCAGAGCTTTGCCCTCTTGCAAGAACTCAGGGTTCCAAACTAAATTTGGAACCTTCCCGGTGAGATTCTTCACATGCTCAATGATGCTGTCAGCTGTTCCAACCGGAACAGTTGACTTGCCGGCAATTACAGACTCACTTGACATGAATGGCAAAAGTTCATCGATTGCTTGGAAGAGGTAGCCCGTATCAGCCGACAGGCCTACTTTTGATTGAGGAGTGCCAACGCACAAAAAGTGAATTTGAGAATCAAGACTTTCCTGGATGTGCCCCACAGAGAACTGAATGTTGCCTGCTGCCAAGGCTTGAGTGAGTGCTGACTGCAGACCAGGTTCGTAAATTGGAATAGAACCAGCACGCAACGCTTTTACTTTGGATTCGTCAGGGTCGATTCCAATAACCTGATGTCCCAGCTTTGCGAAAGCAACTGCAGTAGTCGCACCGAGGTACCCCAAGCCAATTACTGTTATTTTCATTCCCACGACTCGAAAGTAAACTCAAAAATCACGTCTTGTTTTCAAGCCATACCCGTTTTGCAGCAGATTCACCAAGAATTAATGGCCCCTTAAGGTATCTATTTTTCGGCCGTTCCAAGGCAAAACTGTTTTGGACTGTTGTAAATAACTTCACCAGACATTTAGCTTTATCTATCCGAATCTTTACCTGCTGTTCTTATTCTGAAAGAGTGAAAAGAAGAATCGCCATAGTAACAGAATCGTTTCTTCCACAGATTAATGGAGTGACGAACTCTGTCCTAAGAGTCCTGGAAACCCTGAAGCAGCGGGAGTTTGAGGCGATGGTTATCGCTCCAACTAAGGCCTCCTCCCACCACCTAGGTTTCCCCGTCCACACGGTACCGTCGATTGAAGTACGGAGCTTTCCAGTTGGAATTCCTTCACCCTCCGTAGCAAAACTCCTAGACAGTTTCCAGCCTGACCTAGTTCACCTAGCTGCTCCGTTTTGGCTTGGGGCGCATGCAATTGATTGGTCCACAAGAAATTCAGTACCCTCAGTCGCTGTTTACCAAACTGATATCGCGGGTTATTGCAGCCGATACGGATTGGGCTTCGCCAGATCTTTCATCGACAACCTGACCGCCAGAATCCACTCTCCGGCAACTGTGTCAGTAGCACCGACAAGCGAATCGGCTAATCAGCTGAAAGCACTGGGGGTAAAGAATGTTTCCATTTGGGGCCGTGGCATCGATACTGATCTGTTCACCCCGGAAATCAAACGAACAGCTGAAGTGCAACTTCTGAAAAAGCGAATAGCGCCAAACTCTGAGCTCATAATCGGATTCGTTGGAAGACTTGCAGCCGAAAAACAGGTTATGCGTTTGCTTGAAATAGCAGATTTACCGAACATCAAATTTCTAATAGTGGGTGATGGACCAGATCGTAGCCGACTTGAAGCAGCGTTCGCTCCTTTTGGCGCCCATTTTGCTGGTATGCAGACTGGCATTAACCTTGCCAATCACTATGCGGCAATTGATGTATTTGTTCACTGTGGAACTGAGGAGACTTTTGGCCAAACCATTCAGGAGGCTAAGGCGACTGGTATCGCCGTTGTCGCTCCAGATCAGGGTGGCCCAAGGCACCTCATTGAGAGTGGAACTACTGGAATCCTCGTGAATCCCTCCGATGAAGGAGCATATCGCCGCGCTGTAGTTGAGTTAATGGATGATTCACTGAGAGCTCAAATGTCTCAAAACGCCCGAATCAGTGTTCTGGAGAATACCTGGGCCAAGAACAACAATGCTCTTCTCGAGATTTATGAACAGGCCATTCAGGACAGTAGCACCTCGCGGAAGTCAGTTCTTGAACTGGCTTGACGCCCAAGAGATTATTGCCTCATTCGGAAACTACGCGGTTGCCGCTGTGACAGTAATTATCTTTCTTGAAACTGCATTCATCCCGGCATCCTTTCTTCCCGGAGACTCATTGCTATTTTTGATCGGACTTACCCTCGCTAACTCGGCCTCCGCTATCCCGGTTTGGCTTGGCTTTGCGATGATCTGGTTTGCCGCTTTCAGTGGCCCCCTAGTGAGCTACTTCCTTGGTAAGAAATTTGGGACGAAGCTATTTTCTGCTAATCGAGTATGGCTACTGAATGAGAAAACGCTCTACCGAACAAACAGATTCTTTCAACAGTATGGGGGGAGAGCAATAATTCTGGCTAGATTTGTTCCGATTTTGAGAGCCGTTGTTCCTATTATGGCCGGAGCATCAAGCATGGCCAGCGAGAGATTCGTTCGCCTGAACTTTGTTGGGGCAACTCTTTGGCTGCTGGCCTTTATGGTTCCTGGCTATTGGCTCGGCGGCATTGATGTAATCAAGCAAAACCTCGAGATTACAGTATTGGCCGTGATTGTGTTGTCAGCACTACCTCTGCCAATAGAGCTGCTCAGAGAGTGGTACAACCAAAGAAAAGTTAGGTCAGCGAGGAATTAGTTCCCAATTTGGATGGGAGCTGGTGCTTGGAACGTATTGATCTAAAGTCATGTGTTTGGGAAGCATGCGGTCACCAGCTGTAATTCCTTTAAGCCTTCTTTGAATAAACGGTGAAACATCGCGAATAAGCCACTCGACGGTTTCAACAATTCCTCGACTAAAAACTGATAATTCCTGTGGATCCATTTCAGGATATCGATACTTTAGACCCAGGATTGACGCAGCCTGATTAGCAACTGCAATGTGGCCGTGACCGGAGAAGTGAACCATGTCTTCCGCCCAAAACATGAGGTGCCTAAAGTTTTCAATTCCGTGCACGTCTATCACCGGAACATCAAGCTCCAGTGCTACATCTTCAATCATTTCTGAAAATGCCTTGGCTAGATGAAGCAAGGGGCGGAATATCCTTAAGTGAAGAGGGTTTATGGTGTTAGCTACAACCACATGGCATCCGGAGTCTTGCAGATCTATAAGTCCTTGCCGAAAGATTCTGCGAAGGTTTTCGCGATTTGACTTGCTCCCAAACAAGTCGTTAGAGCCCGCCATAACAGTCACAAGAGAAGGCCTGAGTTTTACTGCTTGAGGTACTTGCACTTTAACGATTTTTTCAAGACCAGCCCCCCTAATTGACAGGTTTGCGTACTTGAAAGAGATCACTTGTTCCTTAGCCTCTCGGGCCAAAATGGCTGCTAGTCGATCGGTCCAGCCATTGTGGTCACGGTAGTGCTTGAATGTGAAGTCCCCGAGGCCCTCGGAAAGGGAGTCCCCCATAGCTATGTAGGATTCATAGGGTTTTCTATTCACGCCATAACTTCACTACTAGTGCTTTGACTAGTTAGTAAATGACACTAAAGTTTTGGTGTCGGTTGGGTAAACATTTTGCTGAGTCTCGGAGAACAAAAGTTGACATGTAGCTGGCAATAAGCACAAAGTCTCCTTGGAAAAGCACTTTTAGTGTTCGTTTCCCTGTCCCGGATTTTAGAAACAAACAAAAAATGTTTTTACTGTTACTCATCCATTAATAAATAATTCAGTGCTTAATATCTTTCCGACTCTACTTTGAGAAGTGCGTGGGGACCCCGCGAGCAAAAACTGAACACAATCCGAAACGGAGAATAATAATAGATGTCTAACATTTCAAAACTGGCAGCAATCGGTTCTGCTGTCCTACTCACGGTGGGACTCTCTGGCTGCGCCGCTGAATCTGAAGAGGCAGAGCTAGCGGCAACATCCCCTGCTGGGGTTAGCACAGAAGGCTGGCCAGCAAAGCTGGTCTTTGGTGCAGTTCCATCTGAAGAGTCGAGCTCACTCATTCAGAGCTACGAAAAAATTCTTCAAGTACTGGAAGCAGAACTTGGAATTGAAATCGAGTTCTTTGAAGCGACTGAATACGCTGGAATTATTGAAGGCCAAGTATCCGGTCGAGTAGATCTAGCCCAGTACGGACCATTCTCTTATGTGCTAGCTGGAACCCGCGGAGCAAGTCTTGAGGTGGCTGGTGTAATGACAGATGGACCGGATATCGAACCTGGATACCAGTCCTATGGAATTGCGCTTTCCTCAAATAAATCAATTAATTCCATCGAGGACTTTGCCGGTAAAACTGTCTGCTTCGTAGACCCTGCCTCGACCTCTGGTTTCCTTTACCCTTCAGAAGGTCTTCTATCAGCAGGAATTGATCCAGAATCCGATGTGACTCCAGTATTTGCAGGTGGTCACGATGCATCCGTTCTGTCAGTAGCTAGCGGGGATTGTGACGCAGGCTTCGCATTTGACGCCATGGTTGACAAAAACCTCATTGAATCGGGTGACATCAAAGAAGGTCAAATAAAGACTGTTTGGAAATCTGCAGTTATTGCAGGTTCACCACTTGCAATGCAGGCTGGTCTTCCACAGACTTTGAAGGATGAAATTCGTAGAATTATCACCCAAGAGGCAAATGTCGACGCACTTGTTGCAAGAGGAATTTGTGACTCAGTAGAAAACTGTGGGCTGACAGATGAGAAGGTATGGGGCTACGTGTCAAAGGACGATAGCTTCTACGACGGTGTGCGCAAGGTTTGCGAGGTCACTGGTTCTTCTAACTGCGAGTAGTTCTACCTTTCTATTCGGCAACCTGCCAAAGCCAGGCTGGATTCCCAGCCTGGCTTTGGTCCAAAAGGAGAGATCTTGTCTGAACCAGTCATAAAAGTGCTTGATCTAGTTAAGGTTTTTGAAACCGGCACCAAGGCATTAGATGCGATAAGTCTGTCAGTTCCCAAGGGGCAGATGCTCGCTCTTATCGGGCTATCTGGAAGTGGCAAATCAACATTCCTTCGCCACCTAAACGGTTTGGCCAGGCCCACAAGTGGAGAGATTGAAGTCCTTGGCGTGAACCTAAAGACGGCAGACAGAAAAGAGCTCCGCTCTTTGAGAACTAAAGTTGGCTTCATATTTCAGCAGTTTGGATTAGTTGGGCGAATCACAGCTATTGAGAACGTTCTGTCCGGATCTCTTGGGGCAATCCGCGGTCCCCGTTTTGGTGTGGGTAGCTATCCCCTAGTCCTCAGGAAGCAGGCGCTGGAACACCTAGATCGGGTTGACCTCGCAGATTACGCCTTTCAAAGAGCTGACACGATGAGTGGAGGGCAAATGCAACGAACCGCAATTGCAAGGACACTAATGCAGCAGCCCTCAATAATGCTGGCGGATGAGCCTGTTGCTTCTCTTGACCCCGAATCTTCGATGCAGGTCATGGACATCATGCTCCGCGTAGCAAAAGAGGAGAACCTCACCGTTTTAGTGACGCTTCATCAGGTCGAATATGCGATGGGTTGGGCAGACCGAATTGTGGGGCTGAGAGATGGAAAAATTGTTTTGGATGACGAACCAAAGAAGTTGGACAAGGACGAGGTAATGAAGGTTTACCAGCGAGTTGCAACTGCAGGAGTTGACGCCTCCCAACTTGCCGATGAGTCAATCCGCAACCTTAGGAAGTTCTAATGGCAATAAAAGCGGTACAGCCCGGTGGCACCGCTAAACTCACGCCTAAAATAAACAAATCTGGAATCGTAACTCGGAGTACTCTATTTGGGTTTCTAATGCTGTTCACCTGGGCTTGGATTCTGGTGGAAATGAATCTAGTGTCTGTTTTTGGGGGTCTGGAAGACATTGGAAACCTGCTGGATTACATGCTTCCAGTGAGCTTTGCAGAATTAGATAGGGCAATTGAGCTAACTCTCGAGACTCTGTGGATGGCTGTTTTGGGCACATTTCTCGCCATGTTATTATCAATCCCCCTAGCGTTCTTGGCTGCTTCCAACACAACACCCCACCCGACCGCCTATGCCATCGCAAGGGGAATCATAGTTTTCTGTAGGGCAGTACCAGACCTGCTGTTTGCTCTAATTTTTGTGCGAGCTCTAAGCATCGGTCCCTTGCCTGGCATTCTTGCCCTAGCTTTTCACTCGATCGGAATGATTGGAAAGCTACTTGCGGATGCTATCGAACAGACCGATAAGCAGCCCCGCGAGGCCGTGAATTCGGTGGGAGCCAGTCGCCTCCAGTCAATTGTCACGACCATTATTCCTCAGATCACACCCACCATAATTTCTGTGGGACTCTTTCGACTCGACATAAACCTCCGATCTTCAACCGTTCTTGGCCTAGTGGGTGCTGGTGGTGTGGGATTACTTCTAAAGGAGACCTTGGGCCAACTTGCCTACAGCGAGGCCCTGGGTGTTGTCGTGGTGATTTTCATATTCATTCTGGCTATGGAAGCACTTGCTGCAGCAGTCCGTGCAACGGTCTTAAAGGGCGAACTGGAAGATTCTCAAAGTAGTAAAACAACCGTGATGTATAAAGCTTCTGCGCTAATACAGCCAGGCCAGCAGAGGGTCAACTCTCGAGTGTTGCCGCCGTGGACCAAAGAGCGAATCGCTAAAACGGGCTATGCAGCGCTGTTTCTATCTCTGCTGATTATCGGTTATTTGTCTGTAGAGGTTGACTTGTTCAAACTCGTAGTAAGTTTCTTCGATATTTTTATCTTTACTTTCCGAATGTTTCCTCCAGATTTTGTCACCGCTTGGCCGCAGATTGTGGATGGAATGGTTGAGACATTGGCCATTGCGGCAGTTTCTACTGTCCTCGGATCCCTCAGTTCAATACCGTTAGGTTTCCTAGCAGCTAGAAACGTGACGGTAAACAAAATTGTCCTTTACATCAGCCGAGTAGTACTAGTGATAGTGCGAGGAATTCCAGAATTGATACTAGCAATCATCTTTGTCGCGGCCTTGGGACTGGGGCCAGTTGCGGGAATTTTTGCCCTGTCGATTGGCACTGCCGGTTTTCTAGCCAAGCTTATTGCCGACTCAATAGAAGAAATAGATCCGGCTCCGCGCGAAGCTGTCAGGGCTACGGGGGCGAATCGTATCCAGGAATTGTTCGTGGCAGTAATACCCCAAGTTATGCCCGCTCTGATTTCCCAGCTGCTATACACGTTCGACATAAACATTCGGTCATCTGCAATTCTTGGAATTGTAGGTGGTGGAGGCATCGGATTCTTACTTTTCAATTCCATGAAAGTACTAGCTCTTGATACCACCGCCGCCATTGTTATATCGATATTTGTTTTGGTTTACGCGGTGGAGTTATTAGCTGGTTATGTGAGAAGACAGGTAATCTGATGAACCATTTGGCAATTGTTGGGTCAGGAATATTCGGAACGATGCATGCCTATTTTGCGCTCAAAATGGGTTTTCGAGTGACATTGATCGAACGGGACCCAGTCCCACTTGGAGCCTCGGTTCGGAACTTTGGAATGATTGCCGTTGGCGGAAGGGCCCCGGGAGTCGAACTTGCTGCCGCAGTTAGGGCACGCGAACTATGGGGAGAGATTTCTCGAGAAAATGACGGGCTCACTTTTAGAGCCAGCGGATCTATGGTGGTGGCCTTAAACGACAATCATCTGTCAGTGATGAGTGAGGTTGCGAATTATCCCGATTCCGAGCTACGTGGCTGGATGGTGGTTGACCGGTCGGAAGCCAAAGACATCAATCCAGGTCTTCGAGGGGACATTGCTGGCGGTCTTTACTGCTCGATGGATGCTGTGGTCGAACCAAATCTTGTTCTTTCTGAGCTACGAACATTCCTCCTTCGAAGCAGCAATTTTGAATTCCTTTCTGGCCAAGAAGCGGTGGCCGTAAGGGAAACTCAAAAACATGTTGAAGTTGAACTCAGAAACGGTGACATAGTAGCCGCAGATCAAGTTGTCGTTGTGCCCGGCGCCGACCACAAGACTCTATTCGGATCCGAATTAGCAAAGATGCCCCTGCGTCGAGTATTTCTACAGATGGCAAGACTTGAGGACCCTGGCTTTGAGCTCACAACCTCAGTCGCAAGCTTTGACTCCTTGCGCTTCTACCCAGGATATCAAGGCCCCGCTATCGAAAAACTAGAGACCGTAAGACCACTCGTGAAGGAAATGGTTATGCAGCTCTTGTTGCAACAGAGAGTAGATGGGACCTTGACTATGGGAGATACCCACATCTACGAGGAGCCGTTCCCTCACGAAATGAGAGAGGACTGTTACGACTTACTTCTTGACGATGTTGAATCCATTATTGGAGTGAGGCCACGGATACTGACCCGGTGGCAAGGTATTTACAGCCAGAACACAACAGGTGAGGTCTGCATCCGATTAAGACCTAGCGAGAGAGTGCGTGTAGTAACTGGTCCCGGTGGCAGAGGAAACACTCTCTCGCCCGCTATAGCCGAAGAGACAATTAGGGAGTTAATAAATGATTAAGTTAGCCGTATTTGACATAGCAGGAACCATAGTTTCAGATGATGGAGTGGTGCTTGATTGCTTCAGTAGGGCGTTTGAGGAAGTAGTGCCTGAGATTTGGTCAGAAAGAAACAAGGAATTTGTTGCACACGCGAAAAAGACTATGGGTCAATCAAAAATCGAAGTATTTAGAGAGCTTTTGAAGTCTGACGAATTAGCCGAACGTGCCTCCGATTCGTTTCAGGAGCATTATCTGCAGCGCCTGCCTGACGTAAAGCTATTCAAAGGAATCCCCACCATGTTTGACACCCTAAGAAAAAGAGGTGTAAAAGTTGCCCTGAATACTGGATTTAACCGCGGTACTCTCGACGTTCTTCTTGACGAGCTAGGACTGAAATCTTTGGTTGATGCCACTGCCACTCAAAGTGAAGCTCTAGAGGGTAGGCCCTCTCCTGCCATGATTCAGCTTGTGGCCGACAGACTAGGAGTATCTGATTCCTCTCAAGTGGCAGTTATCGGAGATACCAAGAGTGACATTGAGGCCGGTAAGAGGTTTGGAGCGGGGATTAAGATTGGGGTCCTGACTGGAGAACATAGTTTAGAGGAGCTAGAGGTTGCGGGTGCTGATTACGTCGTCGAACACGTACTACAAGTAGATCACATACTAATTTAGGGCGCGGCTAAGCGTTCCCTTAGTTCTTTCTGGACGCTGGCACCGAGCCCCGCTTTATTTAGGTTCTCGACAATTTCTTGCTCTGATCCAATGCTATCGAGCATAATTTCCATCGCTTCTTGGTCCGCACGCATTAGCGCTCCAGATTTAACTATTAATTCCTCGCTCCAGTATGGCTGGAGCACTGATAATCGAGCCAGTACTTTCGCGATGTTCTCGTTAGTTCTCGTGTAATCCTGAACAATTGTTTTCCTATCTGCTCCGAGCACAGCTAGTAAGCTCGCGGCAAAAATACCAGTTCTGTCTTTACCGAGAGCGCAGTGAAACAGCACCGGGCCTTTGGCTGAAGCAACCAGCTCCAGCCCAGTTCTAATTCGTTCCAACCCGTCCATAAAAACCTTTGAATACCAGAGTCCGAGGTCGTGATTTGTGAATTCTCTGTCTAGGAGTTCTTCTGTCTGAATGCCTGATAGTTCCGGGCTAAGCAGTGAAACATTCTCGTATCGTATGTCTGATGCAGCTAATGGTCCCCTACCGACGATTTCGACTTCGTCGCTAGACCTGAGGTCAATAATGAGAGAAATTCCAATGTCAGTGAGCCTTTCGGCCTCTAGGTCGTCTATGTGAGCAAGGTCGTCAGATCTAAAAACTTGACCTGGCCTAATTTTTCCACTTGCGCTCTGAAGACTTCCAAGATCGCGGAAATTTGCGAGCTTTCCGATTGGATGACTTCTATCTATCACACCTTGAATCTAGGTGACCAAGGTTAACGGTGCTGGAACTTTACGAAAAGTTGAAAAGGATTCTTGAACTCAAATTCCGGTTATCGGGATAATTATGGGATGCCCAGGACAAAACTTAGATTATCTCTGCAGCTTGGAGTTACTCAAACAATCGGATATGCTTCCTCGTTTTATCTCCCCGCAATTTTGGCGATGCCAATGTCAAGGGACCTTGGGATTAATTTTGAATTCATCTTCCTTTTCTCAGCTGCTGCATCGATTCTTGCGGGGTTGATTGGACCCCTGGTGGGGTCTCTGATAGACAAGTACGGAGGCAGACTGATTCTCCCGGGAGGCTCACTCGGCTTTGCCTTAGGACTCGTCCTCATGGCTCAATCGACTGGGCCAGTGAGTTTCCTATTTTCCTGGGTTGTGATGGGTATAGGTGCAGCACTGGCACTTTACGATGCAGCTTTTGCGACTGTAGTGGAAGTTCTGGGCACTGAGTCCCGGAGAACCATTGCAACTATTACGCTAATCGCAGGCTTCGCTTCCAGTATTGGGTGGCCAATCACCTCCGCTATCGAACAGTCTTTCTCTTGGCGGGAATCATTAATATTCTGGGCACTGATGAACATCCTGATTTGTCTCCCTTTGCACGCCTTCCTCCCTGGCTACAACAAAACAGCCAGACGAACACGAAGGCTCAAAAGAATTGCTAATGAAGTTGAGATGGTGCACTCAGGAAAGAACTTGCCGCGATATGCAGTCTTTGTTGCAGCTGTGCTTTTTCTGCTTGGGGGATCTGTCCAAGTTGTTATGGGTTACCACCTTCCAAGCCTTTTGGAACTGGTTTCCTCGGGTTCTGAATATGTAATACTGGCTGCAACTCTTCTCGGACCGGGGCAAGTTTTTGCTCGGCTTTTACAGGTTTTGTTCCCCAAAACTTTTTCTACCCAATTAGTTGCGTTTTTGGCACTTTCCTTACATCCGATTTCTGTCTTGACCCTACTAATGGGCAATGATTTGTCACTCTTTACCTTTGCTTTCATTCACGGCATGGGGTCAGGTTTCCTTACAGTTGCCGCAGGCACACTTCCCCTTTTAGTATTTGGATCAAGGGATTACGGTAAGCGTCAGGGCTACATAATGGCTTCCTCGGATATACTTCTGGGGTTCGCACCCTTCTTCTTTGGAGTATTTCTAGTCACACTGGGAAGCACAGCACTCGTGCTAACGTCAGGCGTTTCACTTAGCGCACTATTCTTCCTTTGGTGGCTGCTAAGGCTGGCGGAAAGCCCTGGAGGGTCCACGGAAAAGAAAACTCCGATTTAATTTCCCGAAATCCTAAGAGAGAAATCCAGCAGACTAAGGCTGCCAACAAAAAGAACTCCAAGCGGCTTGATTCTAATTGCGACAAGGGTAAAAGATTCAGTATCAGTAGTTCATTACTGAAATTGGAGACTTGATCTCTATGTGGAAAGGCTCAATAATGAAGAAAATCCAGCTCTCGTGAGAAGAAACTGGATTTTCAGTGCACCCCCCGGGACTTGAACCCGGAACCCACTGATTAAGAGTCAGTTGCTCTGCCGATTGAGCTAGAGGTGCATTTGTTGCTCTATAGAGCAACAGCTCTAAAGAATACCACTTGGGCTAGGCCCATCCAAACTAGCGAGCGAGCCGTCTTATTAGCTTTTCAGTGGCAATCAGACTGCCACCTAGCACTGCTGGAATTCCCCCTCCGGGGTGCGTGGAGGCTCCCACTCGCCATAGCCAAGGTCTCAAAACTGATGAGTGCCTTGGGCTGTGAAGTGGACCGGACTGCCAAATCTTTCGAGCTTCTCCATAGAGCGCTCCACCAGTTGCTCCCCAACCGGAGAAATACTCCGGATCCAAAACCTCAAAGGAGCCAAAGTATTCTTTGATGTTCTTTGGCAGGCCCATGACCCTGGACACTCTTTCAAGCTCTGCCTTAGCGAAGTCGCTGTCGATGCCGTAGTGCTTGCCATCGGCAGGAGCGGTAATCAATACCGCGACAGTTGATTTGCTGTTTGGGTAGATGTGCCCTGCCTTGTAGTAGTTGACAAAAGCCATCGACTCTTTCGGAAGTTGCTTGTTTCCTAGGGACTTGTGAAGTGCTGCCGGGTCATCAGGCATTATTACTGAGTGGGTCTTGGTGCCTGAAGGCAGGTCTTGATCTAACACTGCGTAGATAGCGACGCCCGAGCAGGACATCTTGCGACCTGATTCGTTTGTGGTTTTTCCCAGCAGGCGATCAGTCACCTTGGCATCAAGACTAGAAATAACAAGGTCGGCTTGATACTTGCCCATGGATGTTGTGACCTGGTTCTTGCCAATCGCTGTGACCTTCTCATTTAGAGAGATTTCTACCCCCGCATGGCGAGCAAGTTTTTCAAGTGTCAATGGAATCTCGTTGACTCCGCCAACTGGCACCAAAACCTTTTGAGTAGCCATAACTGCAGGCATGGTTGCGAACAGGGCCAGTGTGCTTTCAGGGGCAACCCCGGCATTCAAGGTGTGAATCGAGATGATCTCTTTGAGCCCTTCGGGCAGCCACTTCAATCCATCGAGGTAGCTCTTGGTTGTAAGGCGTATTCCATAGTTTGAAACCAGCTTGCTAACGGCAGGCACAGCCTTAGGGCTCATTGAGGTGTTTGTTAGAAGCGTGGTGATCTCTTTATCGAGCTTGCCGTGAACGGCTTCGAATCTTGCCCAAGGCTCGTGCCACTTATTGCCTGGCTCAACAGGAAGCAGGCACTTATCCCCTTTGTAGAAGTATTCGCCGACTTCGGAAAGTGCTTCGAAAACTATTGGTGCAATCTCGCTTGCCTTTGGGCCTGTGCCTAAGTTGTCATACCTACGAATGAACTCTTCCCACACTCCTGGGAAAGTCACAAGTGCAGGACCGGTATCCATGCGCTGACCGTCAACAATTATGCGTTTTGATTTGCCGCCAATCCAGCTGGCACCTTCAATGACTTTTACTTTGTGTCCGGCTTTAGCAAGTAGTGATGCAGTTGCAAGTCCAGAGATGCCGGCACCTAGAACAATGATGTTCCTAGATTTCACGGATAGATACCTAGCACCATTGCAGAAACTAGTTGAACACCAGCTACCGCGCCAGCGATGTATGGAAAGGCAATTGACAGTCGGTAGAGCTTTCGACCGGTTTCAGGAACTGCATTTTTGAAGATTGCATAGGTTAGGTATCCAGCGATAACGAAGTTCACAATTGCAACTGGAATGTTCACCATTGCAAAAAGCGCTGTTGAAATTAGCCAGAAGATACCGACCCAGTAAGCGCTGCCTTTGGTGCCAAGCCAAACAGCTGTGGTCTTGATGCCAACAAAGCTATCCTGCGGAATATCCTGCACGGCATCGAAGGTGTGCTTTGCCATCGACCAAACCATTAGACCAATTGCTGCAAACCAAAGCGGTTCGTTTCCAAAAGCTAAAGGAATGAACACCAATGGGAAGGCATAGTCGGTGTTCGATACCGAATCCCACACGGGACGAGCCTTGAATCTAAATGGCGGGGATGAGTAGAAGTAGAAGAAAAGCGAATAAGCCAGAATCCAGCCCATGGCTGCAATTGGAACCGTGAAGGCAAAGTAGATCAAAAATGGGATGTTGGTTAGCGCTACCCCGATAAAGATAGGTCTTACTTCTGAGGGGCTGATCTTGGCACCTTCCATGCCGCCTTTTCGGGCGTTGATGTTGTCAGTTTCCTGATCGAAGATGTCGTTGATGCCGTAGATCAAAAGGTTGAAGGGAAATGTCACCCAGATAAGAAATGGGATGATGTCCCATCGCCAGAGGTCTCCGCCTAGCCACATCGCCATTACGGTGGTTCCGATGGTGTTAACCCATAGAACAGGGCGGGAGATTTCCACCAGGCGCTTCAACATGCTTCAAGCTTAGACGGGCACTAAAGCAGCCTAAACCAGATAAAAAGCTGGCTTAGACTGGAAACACACAGATAGAAACCTTTACCCAGGAGCGAAAAATGGCTGCGCTAAAGAAACTAGAAACCGGCGACAAGGCTCCTGATTTCACGCTGACAAACCATGACGGCACCAAGGTGAAGCTCTCTGGCTTCAAGGGCCAGAAGGTCATCGTCTACTTCTTCCCTGCAGCTCTAACTCCTGGCTGCACCAAAGAGGCCGAGGATTTCAATTCCAACCTCAAGGCTCTAAACAAAGCAGGATACGAAGTGCTTGGCATCTCCCCTGACACCCAAGCCAAGATGCTCAAGTTCCAGGTTGCCCACAAGCTCAAGTTCGCACTTTTGGCCGATGAAGACCTAGCCGTTCACAAAAAGTATGGCGCCTATGGAACCAAGAGCATGTATGGCAGAACCTACGAGGGAGTCCTTCGATCAACGTTTGTAGTTGATGAAAAAGGCAAGCTTGAGCTAGCTCTTTACAACGTCAAGGCAACCGGTCACGTTGATAGCTTGCGCAAGCAGCTGGGTATCTAAAGCCTCAGTTTTTAACTGAGAGCACCGTCGTTCTCTCGGTTGGTGTCGGCAATAAATTTCTTGTTGAACAGCAAAATCGCAACCACAGCTGAAAGTATTGCCAGGAAAATTCCAATGTTTCTATTGCTTCCGGCTTCAGCCAGAGCGCCGGCTCCAACTACACCTTGAAGTAGCTGCCAGAAAAATGCAGCGCTTCTGGCCCAGCGTTTTCCTTGCAAAATTCCACGTGAAAAATGCAACACCCAAGCAACCGATCCGGTAGCTAAAACAATCAGGAAAATTTGAGCGTAAATGTTTAGCACGTTTCCAGACAATACTTCAAGTAAAAGTGCGAAAAAAACTAAGGAAATTATCAGGGCCTCAATAAACAACAGTGAAACTACAAGTTTCACTAATTGAGGGGCTTGTCTAAAGGCTTTCATGAGTCCTTACAAATTTGGGTATTTACAAAAGCCTACGGCTATGGAATTATATGACTAGAACATGTGTAGCGCTTCAAGCGTAAATCACAAGATTCGCACCAAACCATCAAGTTTGAAGAATTTTTCAGTTCCCGTCGTATTGGCCCTTTGGGGCCAAGAATCAGGATAAAAGCATATGGATATGCAGTGGCTAAATCAGGCTCGTTGCCTAAACGAAGACCCAGAACTGTTCTTTCCGGTTGGAAACACCGGTCCTGCGGTTGACCAGATCGAGCAAGCTAAAGCTGTTTGCCGTGAGTGCAACGTGACTAGCCAGTGCCTTGAGTATGCAATCAAGGAAAACCAGGACACCGGAGTTTGGGGTGGACTAAGCGAAGACGAGCGCAAGTCACTAAAGCGCAAATACGCCAGGGCTCGCAGAGCCAGCTAATTCCTTAGTGCCTCTTTATAGAGGTATGTTGATGGCCACCTTGGTGCCACCTTCTTTTGGCGAGAACCAGCTGATCTTTCCGCGAAGCTCTCCCTCAATCAAAGTCTTGATGATCTGAGTTCCAAGACCGGTTCCAATCGAGTCTTTTTTGAGACCCACCCCGTTATCTTCAACCTCAATCGTGAGCTGCTTGGCAGTTCTTTTGGTGTTTAGTGAGATTAATCCTCCGTGAGAGCCGAGTCCATGAGTTGCAGCGTTTGTGACCAGCTCGGTAAGCGCAACAGCTAAGGGGGTTGCCTGATCGCTATTTAGCTTTCCAAACTTGCCATCGATGCGAAGCTTTAGGGTCTTTGAGTTTTCCGAAGCAAGCTCCCCAACAAGTCTCATGCTGTCTGCGAAGACTTCATCGAAGTTCACTTCTTCGGTGAATCCCTCGGCCAGAGTGTTGTGCACAAGTGCGATTGCAGACACACGCCGGATTGCTTGCTCGAGTGCGTCCTTGACTTCTGGGTTATCGGATCTTCTGGTTTGAATCCGCATCACCGAGGCTACGGTTTGCAGGTTGTTTTTTACCCGGTGGTGAATCTCTCGAATAATGGCGTCTTTGGTAAGGAGTTCTTGTTCTTGACGACGTAGTTCTGTAATTTCTCGACACAACACAATCGCTCCGGTGCGCGCTCCTGCTTTCAGCAGCGGAATGGCTCGAATCGACAGAGTCAGGTTGGTGGATTCCAGGTCTGCTCGCCAAGGGGCTTTTCCGGTTAGAACCAGTGGCAGTGATTCGTCAACGGTTGATTGTTTTTTGACAATCTTGGTTGCAGCTTCAGCCAGTGATTTTCCTTCCAGCTCGCCTGCAATTCCAAGACGGTTGAATGCAGAAAGTCCATTGGGACTTGCGAAGCTGACAATTCCGTCGACATCTAGCCGAAGCAGTCCGTCGTTGGCACGAGGTGCTCCGCGCCTTGGACCGGTTGGGGCCGAAAAGTCTGGGAAGCTTCCCTCGGAGATCATGCCAAGTAATTCATTGCCGCAGTTGACGTAGTTGATCTGAAGCTTATTTGGAGTCCTGCTATCGGCGATGTTGGTGTGACGAGTGATTAGCGCTATCGGCGCAGCTATTTCATTAGAACTAGAGCCCCTGCGAACTGGAATTGCGCTCAGTTTGGTTGGAAGCCCAGCAGTGGAATCAGAGGTCTTCAGGATTGCAATCTCACCGGATTCGAAGGCTTGCTTGGCAAGAGTCAGCCACTCCTTCTTGATGGTTTCACCGGTTATGTCGCGAAAGAAGATGGTCGCTGCGCTTGATGGTCTTGCGTGACCAACTGCAATGAAATCGCCCTGCTTGGAAGGAACCCAGAGAACTAAGTCGGCGAACAGAAGGTCAGCTACCAGCTGCCACTCCGAGAGCAACAGAGTCAGCCACTCGATGTTGGCTTTGTTCGGCTCGCCGTGTTTGGCGATTAGCTCGGAAAGGGTCGACACTCAGCCAAGTTTAGCCACCCTTGAATCAAGGGCTCCCTTGCGGCCCAGAAGCTCAGCTCTTACAAAGCCAGTGAGGGCTTGTCTGAAGGTACCGGTGCGCGATAAGGAAGTGGCTGGAACTCCCGTGCGAACAGCTTGGTCAATGTGTTGCGGGTCATCGGGAAGATAAGCCTTGGGCTCTAGAGCACTGAGGCGCTGAAGCGTGATTGCTATTTCTCTTCGTGCCGAAGCTATCACCGAGTTTCGTACCCTGTTCATAACCAGTTCCGCAGGTTGGCTAGTTGCAGCAATCAAGTTTTCGATTCCGAGCAATCTGAAGATTCCTATTGGATCGGCCAGGCAAACCACTATTCTGCGATCGGCCAAAGAGATGATGGTGTTCGTTAGCTCTGCTTGCGTGCCACTTCCATCAGCACTCAAACTTCCAAGATCGACAACTGTGAATTCGTACCCTGAGCGAGCTGTCTCCAAAAGATTCGCTACCGCACCTTGATCAACCGGTTGGCTAGGAAAGTTTTGGCTTCCGGGCATAATCCGCAGAGTTGACTTTTGGAATTGAAAGCTCAATCTTTCAAGTTGCTCAAGGTCGAATCTTTGTTGACTGGCTATTCGAAGGGCAGCTTGCAGCCCAGCTGGCTGCTGCGTCAAGACAAAGTGATTGGCAACTGCCGGGCCTTGAATGTCCCCATCAATCAACAGCACTCTGGCTTTTTCAGACGCAAGTTCAAGGGCGATGTTTATAGCAACGGTTGTTTTGCCAGTTGAACCATGAGGGCTAGTCACGGCTATAACAACCGGGGACGAGTTAGTTCTTGGCGAAACCCGAGAGGTAATTGATCTTGTAATTCGATCAAGCATCTATTTCCCGACACTGACACTTGAAGCCGTTAGGGCTATAGCGTCCCGATTAGCTATGGCACGAAGTATTGATTGGATAGAAGTTATTGGAACTCTTAGCTCTACTGACTTAGCCGCCGAAGCAAAGCTTCCCTCCGGTTCCCTTACTTGAACCACCTCAACATCGATGGCGGCAATTGTGGGTTCACCAAAGCTTTGGTAATCAAGGGCTGGGCTGGCCCAGACCGAGACTTTGGAGCCTGGGGTTATCGCACTGCTTATCTCAACAGAAGGAGTAAGCACGATATTTGAATAGTCGTCAAGCTGCTGCGTTGTCACAGCAGAAACTGGAATTACCTCCCCTGCAGAAATTGTTCGGGTTAGATAGGCACCCAAGGGAAGCTGACCTACCCGAAGATACTGATTCCCTAGTGAAAACAAAGCTAGGTCGGTTGTTTCAAGGTTTTGCTCAGTCAACGCTGTGCCGGAGGCTAGATCGATCCTTGTCACTAGGTAGACCTCAGTTATTTTTGAGCTTTCAATCACAAACCAGGCACCAACCACTGAGCCCGCAACTACCGCTGCGGATACCATCAGCCGAACAAGGCTTTTTCTTCCCGACTTGTTTCCAATCATCTTTTCCTCCGACGCACAGGGCTCAAATTATTGCCAAGTACCAACTAGCGTGCAGGAAGTTATTCACACCTCGAGCTCTATTGAGCCAAGAGCTGCAATCGGGATTGCTGGGTTTTGCAAAAAATCAGTAAAGAGAAATCCTCGGGATGTTCCAATAAGTCTTAGCTGTTGTGGCTTGGTCCTTGGCTCCAGATAACTCACCTGAGCCAAGGCGGGAAACTGCCCGTTGGCCAAAAGCTCCCCGATTGCCTTTCGGGTGTATTCCAATGCTCTAGTAGTCGAACCTATTTGGGTCTCAAACTGCACGCTTCGAAGGATGCTTCTTCGAAAAACACCCAGTGTCTTTTCATCTTCTAGGTCTCCGGCTAGGAACTCCCTTCCGAGAAATGGGCTAGTGAGCTCTCTGGAGCTGCCATCAAGAAGCTGCAACCGAACTAAGTTGCAGTTGTTGATTAGGGAGCGCAGATCTCTAAAGGAGTTTTCTTGTAATTCCATTGTTGTTTTCGAATTCATCTGGTGATTGTCTAGCAAAGCAGATTCCTTTTGGAAACTTTTCCACAGCTTCGCCCGACTCAACAATTAGCCGATTAAAGGTTCTATCCTCAAACAATCTCAAATGGGGATTCTAAATTGAAAGGGGCACCATGCGAAGGCAAATTGTAAGGATTGAAGGCTCCATCCATTCACGAGGTTTTGAGAGCCAAAGACATTTAGAGTTCGGGCCAGATATTCCAAGGGCCGAACCGCTAAAGACTCCGAATGTGTTTTTGGCCAGTATGGCAAAAGCCATTCACGAAGTGCTGGCAGGGGTTAGATCTGTTGATCAGCTATCTCGGGTTGTTAGTGAGCAGGTTTACGAACTTCTGCGATCAAGGGCAGCAGCCGGAGCGCAAGCAAGATTGAAAGCTGGTCGAAAGCCTTTGATTCAACCAACGGACGTTCTGAAAGTTAGATACCAATCGCCCGCCGAGGACGTAATTGAATCGGTTGTTTTGCTTTCTAATCGGCAACGGTCAAAGGCAGTGACAATAAGACTGGAGAGTCAAAACGGTAGCTGGAGAGCTACCAACATCGGTTTTCTCTAATCCTTGAAGAAGGAGCTGCCTTTTTCTTTCTTTCCAGCAGCCTTACGATTTGCCTGCTCTTGCTTCCTGGCAGCAGCTCGGTTAACCGGTGCCTGGTTTACAACTGGCTTGGCATCGTCCGCTGGTGCTCCAGGAGCGCTGTAGGTCAGGTTTGCCTGAGGCTTGATCTGATCAACCGGTGACTGGTCCAGCTTTACCTCAACGTTGAATAGGTAAGTGATGGCCTCTTCACGGATTGAGCCCATCATCTGCTGGAACATTTCGAAACCTTCACGCTGGTACTCAACCAGTGGGTCACGCTGAGCCATGGCACGAAGACCAATTCCCTCTTTGAGGTAATCCATTTCGTAAAGATGGTCTCTCCACTTGCGATCAATCACAGACAAAACAACTCGTCTTTCAAGCTCGCGCATCGCATCAATGCCTAGTGACTCGGTTCTTCTGGCGTACTGAATTTTGGCATCGCTGATGATTTCGTTTGCCAGGAACGAAGCGGTTAGCTTGCTTCGGCTTCCTGCCTCAGCTAGTACCTCGTCGATCTCAATAGACACTGGGTAAATCGCCTTTAGCTCGGTCCATAGGCCCTGCAGCATCGAATCGGTGTCTTCCTTAGACTCCATGGCAGCGGTGGCAAGGTACTTGAAAGTGTCCTCAAGGAAAGTCTGAACACGACCTGCGATGTCATCGCCTTCGAGGATGTGACGGCGGTCTCCGTAGATAGCTTCACGCTGACGGTTTAGAACATCGTCATACTTCAAAACGTTCTTTCGAATCTCAGCGTTTCTTCCTTCAACCTGTGACTGAGCACTGGCGATTGCGCGAGAAACAACCTTGGATTCGATTGCGGTGTCATCTGGAACGCTGGCACGGTTCATCAAAGCAGAGGCAGCACCTGAGTTGAATAGGCGCATTAGATCATCAGTTAGAGATAGGTAGAACCTAGATTCACCAACATCTCCCTGACGACCGGAACGACCGCGTAGCTGGTTGTCAATTCTGCGGGACTCGTGGCGCTCTGTTCCAAGAACATAGAGTCCACCAACAGATAGAACCTTCTCGGCTTCAACAGCAACTTCCTGCTTGATGCGCTCAAACTCAGCAGCCCAAGCAGCTTCATATTCTTCTGGCTGCTCTTCAGGGCTTAGGCCCTTGGAGCTTAGGGAATCAACGGTTAGGAATTCAGCGTTTCCACCGAGCATGATGTCTGTTCCACGGCCAGCCATGTTGGTGGCAACTGTGATTGAGCCAAAGCGTCCCGCCATAGCGATGATGGCCGCTTCGCGGGCATTGTTCTTGGCGTTTAGAACTTCGTGGCGAACTCCGCGCTTAGCAAGAAGAACGGAAAGGTATTCGCTCTTTTCGACGCTGGTGGTTCCAATAAGAACTGGCTGTCCCTTAGCGTGACGCTCAACGATGTCTTCAACAACCATGTTGAATTTGACCTCTTCGTTCTTATAGATCAAGTCAGGCTGGTCGGTGCGGATCATTGGCTTATTGGTAGGAATCGGAATTACACCGAGTTTGTAGGTAGCCATAAATTCGGCTGCCTCAGTCTCGGCGGTACCGGTCATACCGGCAAGCTTTGAGTAAAGACGGAAGAAGTTCTGCAGGGTGACGGTAGCCAGAGTCTGGTTCTCAGCCTTTACCTCAACACCTTCTTTGGCTTCGATGGCCTGGTGGATACCTTCGTTGTATCTTCGTCCTGAAAGAATACGTCCGGTGTGCTCATCAACGATTAGAACTTCGCCCTTGATAACGACGTAGTCCTTGTCCTTCTTAAACAGGGCCTTGGCGCGAATGGAGTTGTTTAGAAATGAAATCAGTGGGGTGTTAGTTGACTCGTATAGGTTTTCAATTCCTAGGTAGTCTTCAACTTTTTGAATACCTGGCTCCAGGATTCCAATGGTGCGCTTTTTCTCATCGACTTCGTAGTCGATAACCGGCTGTAGGCGCTCGGCGATCTTGGAGAACTCAGTGAACCAGCGGTTGGCCTCACCTGAAGAAGGACCGGAAATAATCAGAGGAGTTCTAGCCTCATCGATAAGAATCGAGTCAACCTCATCGACGATTGCAAAGAAGTGGCCGCGCTGAACTAAGTCAGCTTTTTGCCACGCCATGTTATCGCGCAGGTAGTCAAAACCAAACTCGTTGTTGGTTCCATATGTAATATCCGCAAGGTACTGCTCCCTGCGCTCAGCTGGCTCCTGGCCAGAAAGAATGCAACCTGTGGTCATACCAAGGGCTCTAAAGACACGGCTCATAAGTTCTGACTGGTATCCGGCTAGGTAGTCGTTGGTTGTGACAACGTGAACTCCGCGTCCGGCAATTGCGTTTAGGTAGGCAGGCAAGGTAGCAACAAGAGTCTTACCTTCACCGGTTTTCATTTCGGCGATGTTGCCGAGGTGAAGCGCGGCACCACCCATAATCTGAACGTCGAAAGGTCTAAGACCAATGGTTCTGGTGGCGGCTTCACGAACGGCTGCGAAGGCTTCTGGCAAAAGGTCATCTAGGGATTCGCCGTTGGCGAATCGATCTCTTAGAGTCTTGGTTTCGTTCTTGAGCTCTTCGTCGGAAAGCTGCTGGAACTCGCTTTCGAGGGAGTTCACTGCCTTGGTTAGGGCCTTGAGTTTGGCAAGGACCTTGCCCTCTCCTGCACGAAGAATCTTGTCAAAAATAGACGCCAAAATGCGCTCCAAATCAAATGGGAAGTTATTACCTCAATCTTAGACGCTGGCCCTTTAGAGCACCTAGCGGGGGATAAATTCGGCAAATTCACAGGGCCGCAGCTGGTTTTGATTCGCTTACTACCAGCGCTCCAAGCACGTTAGCTCCGCCCACCGATAGCGCCCTCCAGGCTTCAATCAGCGTGGCTCCGGTTGTGCAAATATCGTCCACCACAAAGCAGGGCTTGCCCGCAACCTTCTGATTTAGGGACATCCTGCCTGCAAGGTTTGCTTGGCGCTGGGAACTTGTTAGCCCCACTTGATCTTTTACATCTTTTGCTAACACTAAGCAGTTCAACACGTGCGCATTCGAAACCTGATTGGAAAGTGCTCTAGCAAGAACGACACTGGGAGTATATCCGCGTCGTGCGAAATTCTCAAAACGACTTGGTGCTGGAACTAAATTTATACTTTCAGTAAATGAAGCAAGCTCGGCAACCAAAGGAGCAATTAGTTCACTCAAATCACTAACTAGTGCCGACTGACCTCGATCTTTGAATGAAACAAGCAGCTTAGAAACTTCAGGCCAAAGATAAGTTGCGGCTCGACCATGTACTGGGCCACGTTCAAATGCGTGAGGTGAGGGCCGAAGAACTTGACGGCAATCTTCACAGAGATTTGGTCCTAGTGCATCACACACCGCGCACCTAGAAGGAAAGACTAAATCGAGTAAACGCAAATTCTTCATGGAACTATTTGAGCCGATTGCATCAGCTCACACTTACCCCTAGGAGTAGGTTGTTGAAAACAAATTTGTTGGCTAGTTGACCAAAGCCAATGCTCGAATGGATTGACCAAGCGGTGTCCATGCTGATCCACGATAAGAAAACAGTTCACCAGATTCAGTCAAAAGATAAAGCTGGGAACTAGTTCCCGCTGCGACAATCTTTCGGGTGCCTGGAAGAGCGGGTAGTTGCCTCGAGGTGCCACCGATAGTGCTAACTAGCGCAGTGGTGGAACCGTTCGCGGTGTTGACAGTTGCAATTGTGATTTGGTCAATCCAACTAATCGATGATGGATTAGATAGTTCCCCTGCCACCTCAATTGGTTCGGCAAGCTCTATTGGGGTGCCGGTGAGATTTCTAACAACTGCACTAACTAGTACCCGAGTCCGGCTAGGCCCTTGGACCAGCAGGGCAATCTTTGAACCCCCAGGAGCAATTGCAAAGGCCCGAACTGATTGCCCATTTAGCCAAGGCGCTGAAACGATGCTCTGCTCAAGGCTTGGGGATGTTGCGATGATATCGGAACCAATAACCCGACTCATACTCCACAGATACTCCTGTCGATCAAAATCGATATCGGCAATAGCGGCTCTGGAGTCAATAAGCTCAACACCGGCGCCCGGTCTATCCCCTCGAGTTCTAAACACTCCGCTATCGGTCAAGGTTGCAATCCAACCCGCCTGTCCAGAAAGAGCAATTTCCGTAAGCTCTGATTGTTCAAAGAAGTTTTTGCCAGCTTCGAAAACTGATTCCTGTGATGAAGCTAAAAGTTCTAAGCCTTCTTCTCCAACTATCGCAAGAGCTCTAGGGCCAAGTTCTCCAGTGCTGTTATCGGCATCAACGATTTCCTGCATTGCTCTTTCAATTGAAATTGCCACTTCGGAAACATTTGGTAGCTGAGACAAAGTTGCCTCCAGTTGAGCCTTCATCAAAGATCTATCCTCGCGAGAGGCAACTAAGGCACGCGCGGTTAGATCCACCAGAGCAACGCCGTTTTCAATGGTGACCGCGTCGATGGATAATCTTGTGCCGGTTGGTATCGCCGAAACAACCGCTGGTTTCAACCAGCTGCTCGCTCCTCCAAGTAGTGCGTTTGCCAATCTGGTTCCAGTTGCCGGCGTTGTTGGAAACCAACGCAGCTCAGGAACTAGGAAACGCTTTTGCCTATCTAGAAAAAAGACCGAGTAGCCACTAAAGACCACATCAAAAACAGGCCTAATCAATACAGTTGCATCTGGTGCAGCGCTTAGTCGCCACTGGGAATTCTCTAGAACAAAGCTGAACTCAAGAACTTTGGCAGTTCCTAATGGAGTCACTTGGTATTTTCCATGGGCATCTACGGTTGCCGCCACATCAACCACAAACTCTGCGGTGTCTTGATCTGAGATAACTACTTGTGGACTCGATCTTTGAATTAGAACTTCTTGGTTGGGATTCCAGCTCGAGCGAATGGATTCACTTAAATATTCTCTGGCAACCGCGTAGTCGTTTTGTGGGCCGGTTCCAGCAGCAATAAATCCGTTCAGAATCTCGGTTTGACTAGCTCCATCAAAAGGAGATGAAGGTGAATAGTAAAAAGAGTCCCCTTCAGTTGTTGGAACAAGATCTGGACCAATACGAACCGGGCCCGCAATCGGCAATGAAGCACAGCCCGTGAGGGTCAGAACCACTGCCAGAGCTATCAGCCGCTTCAAGCTTTACCTCCAGGGGCTTTATCTTCTGGCAAAGCTAGCGGTGACTCGGTGATTTCTGAGCCCTGCACTTTTGGCAGCGTAAGTCTAAATGTTGCTCCCGCATCGGGTGCAGCCCAAACATCAAGCATTCCCCCATGTAGCATGGTGTCTTCCAGGGAAATTGCAAGACCTAGACCGGTGCCGCCGGAAGTTCGCTTACGCGCAGGGTCAGCTCTCCAGAATCTGTCAAAGACGCGCTCGAGCTGGGCTTTTGTCATTCCAATTCCGTTATCGCTTACATTCACCGCTACCGCGTGCGCGTTTGCTCCAACCTCAACTCGAATTGGTTTTCCTTCACCGTGCTCAATTGCATTCGCCAGCAGGTTTCGAAGGAGTCGTTCAATTCGGCGCGAATCAAACTCGGCCAGTATTTCACCAGTTGGAGCAACAACTTCTATTTGACTACCTCGGTTTTTAGCAAGAGGGTCAATTGACGCAATTGCCATTCCAACTACTTGATTCATGTCATGAATCTCAAGCTCGGCCCTAACGGCTCCAGCGTCGTAGCGGGAGATTTCAAGTAGGTCATTTAGCAAAACTTCGAAACGAACAATCTGCCCGTGCAACAGCTCAGCTGATCGACGAAGGGTTGGATCCAGTGTGTCTCGGGCTTCAAAGAGTAGATCACCTGCGAGTTTGATGGTGGTAAGCGGGGTTCGAAGTTCGTGAGAGACGTCGGAAACGAATCTTTGCTGCATTTTTGAAACGCTTGCAAGTTTTGTAATTTGTCGCTGCAAGCTATCGGCCATTTTGTTGAAGGAGCGAGCAAGAACCGCGATGACGTCCTCGCCTTTTTCAAGAAGTCGAACATCAAGTGCACCATCGGCAATCTCCTCTGAAACTTCAGCGGCGATCTTGACTGGACGAACCAACCAGCTGGTAACCAGGAAAGAAACTCCACCGATGATAAAGATAAGTACTAGTCCACCAATCAGAAGTGTCTGCTGAACGAAATCAAGAGTTTGTTGAGCGCTGGAAAGATCAAACACGAGGTATAGCTCGTACTTACCGGCCAGTGGAATTTCAACTGGGGATCCAACAACCATTCCGGGGCTAAGGCGGGTAAGCCCTTCTTCAGCGAAGGAAAGCTGAATCGATTGGTAAAGCAATCGCCCTGCGCTGTTTCGTACCTCTTCCCTAAAGCTCTGGCCAATCAACTGGGTATCGAGTCCCGAAGAAATCGGGCTCTGAAGAAGCTGAATTCCAGGCTGTCCCGGGGTGCGAAGCAGCGCCACGCGTCTGGTGTCGGCAACTCCTGTTGCTTCGAGCTTTGGGACCACTGAATTCAAAAGAATCTGCAAAGCCACTTCGTCGTTGACGCTGGAGGCGGCAAAAGTGTTTTGAACATCTATAACTGCAGCTTCGGACTCGGCAAGGATCTGGCTCAGCCTTGCCTCGAACAAACCATTTCCGATTGAGAAAGATAGGAATCCACCGAGGGCAGCAATCAACACTCCACTTAGCGCAACCGTGGTGGCGACCGCTCTGGCTTGAACCGAGCGTCTTAGAAGCTTCAGCATCTTTGCCTAGCCAGCCCTATAGCCGATCCCTCGAACCGTAGTGACGATCTTTGGATTGTCTGGATCTTCTTCGATCTTGGAGCGCAGTCTTTGCACATGAACATTCACAAGCCTGGTGTCGGCTTTGTAGTGATAGCCCCAGACTTTTTCGAGCAGCATTTCGCGCGTGAAGACCTGCTTAGGTTTTTGGGCAAGAGTCAAAAGCAAATTGAATTCCAGCGGTGTCAGCAAAATCTGGCTTCCATTTTTTAGCACCTGATGTCCAACTACATCCAAGGTGAGGGGTCCAATGGTTACAGCCTCTTTAAGGCTGGTCATCGGTCTAAGTCTTGCCTTGATTCGAGCGGTTAGAACGCTTGGCTCAAATGGTTTCACGATGTAGTCATCGGCGCCTGCTTCAAGCCCCAACACCACATCCGTGGTTTCAGTCTTGGCGGTGAGCATGATGATTGGTGTTCCGGCAATGTTTCGAATCTCGCGACAAACAGCGATTCCGTCTTTGCCCGGAAGCATTACATCCAGCAGAACTAGATCTGGCTCAAACTGTTTGAATTTTTCTAGCGCTTGATTACCATCGGGACAGTACTCGGGAGTAAAGCCCGCGGAGGAAAGAACAATTCCAACCATTTCCCTTAGCGCATTGTCATCATCGATGACAAGGATCTTTGGGTTCATGTCAGTTCCTAGTAACGGTAGTGATCTACCTTGAATGGTCCAGTGGCTGGTACCCCAATATAGCGTGCCTGCTCTCCAGTAAGTTCAGTCAGTTCCACACCCAGAGGAGCAAGGTGCAGTCTTGCAACCTTCTCATCCAAGTACTTAGGAATGAAGTGAACGCCCAGTGGGTAAGCATCGATGTTAGTGAACAACTCAATCTGAGCCAGAACCTGGTTTGAGAACGAGGTGCTCATAACAAAGCTTGGGTGACCGGTTGCGTTTCCTAGGTTCATGAGTCGTCCTTCGGAAAGGATCAGAACACTTCTACCGTTTGGAAGGACCCACTCGTGAACCTGTGGCTTGATTTCGATCTTGCTAACACCGGCAATCTTGCCAATGCCCAGCATGTCAATCTCGTCATCGAAGTGACCGATGTTTGCAATCACTGCGTAGTTCTTCATCTTCATTACATGCTCAGGTGTAATCACGCGAGTGTTTCCGGTTGCAGTCACAAAAATGTCTATTTCTTCGATAACTGACTCAAGCTTGGCAACCTGGTAACCGTCCATAACTGCCTGCAAAGCACAGATCGGATCGATCTCAGAAACGATAACTCTGGCACCTTGTCCGGCCATGGCCTCAACAGCACCCTTGCCGACATCGCCGTAGCCGCCGACCCAAACAGTCTTGCCTCCGATTAGAACGTCGGTTGCGCGGTTTAGACCATCTGGAAGTGAGTGTCTGATTCCATACTTGTTGTCAAACTTTGTCTTGGTCACAGCGTCGTTGACGTTAATGGCTGGGAACAATAGTTCGCCGCGCTTGAAGAACTCGTAGAGTCTGTGAACACCAGTTGTGGTTTCTTCTGTCACACCGATGATGTCTTTTGCAATCTTGGTGAAGCGGTCCTTTGACTCCTTCAATGAATCGCGAAGCAACTCAAGAATCACACCGTACTCTTCGCTGTCATCGGCACCGGTTGGAGGAACTGAGCCGGCAAGTTCGAACTCGCGTCCCTTATGAACTAGCAATGTGGCATCGCCACCATCATCCAAAATCATGTTCGGTCCGGTGTAATCCAAACCTTCTGCTTCTGCTTCTGTTGACCAATCAAAAATTCTTGAAGTTGCCCACCAGTACTCAGGAAGAGTTTCACCCTTCCAGGCAAACACAGGAACTCCCGAAGGCTGAGCTGTGGTTCCGGTTGGACCAACGGCAACGGCTGCTGCTGCTTCGTCTTGGGTTGAGAAAATGTTGCAACTTGCCCAACGAACTTGAGCACCGAGTGCTACCAAAGTTTCAATTAGCACGGCAGTTTGAACTGTCATGTGGAGTGAGCCGGCGACGCGGGCACCCTTTAGTGGCTGGCTAGCAGCGAACTCTGCACGTAGGGCCATGAGCCCAGGCATCTCGTTTTCCGCAAGGCGGATCTGGTGTCTTCCAGACTCGGCTAGGGAAAGATCGGCAACTTTGAATTCGATTTGGGTTTTAGGTTTCAGCATCTACCTATTATCCCCCGAAAATCTAGCTTCTGATGATCCCCAGAACCTTGTCGGTTAGGGCTTTGCAGGCTGACTGGTCGCTAGATTCAACGTTTAGCCTCAGCAGGGGCTCGGTATTGGAGCTTCTTACGTTGAACCACCACCATGGGCTCTCGCCTTCAGCCGAAGCGATCGTTATCCCATCTAATTCATCTACTGAATGCCCTGAATACTCAGCCCTGATTTGGGCCATTTTTGAATCGGTATCTGTGACCGTGGAATTGATCTCCCCGCTTGCAAAGTATGGGTCGAAGCGTGAAGTGAATTCAGACAACGGCTTATCCTGAAGTCCAAATTCTCGAAGGACATGCATCGCAGCCAGCATGCCGCTGTCAGCTCCGTAGAAATCTTTGAAGTAGTAGTGAGCCGAGTGCTCTCCTCCGAAGATGGCTTCAGTTTTTGCCATCTCGTCTTTGATTAGCGAGTGACCGACTCGAGTTCTAACAGGCTTAGCTCCAGCGCCTTCGATGTATTCGGCAACTGCCTTCGAGGTCAGCAAGTTATGCAAAACGGCAATGTTGGTTTCGCCCTTTGCTTTAGCCCTGGCAATTTCACTCAAGGAAACAATTGCCGCAATTGCTGAAGGTGTGACTGGTTGACCTTTTTCATCGATAACGAATACTCGATCAGCATCGCCATCAAATGCCAGGCCAACATCGGCTTTGTGCTGAAGGACTGCCTTTTGCAGATCAACTAAGTTTTTTGGATCTAACGGATTAGCTTCGTGGTTTGGGAATGAACCATCAAGTTCAAAATACAAAGGAACTATTTCAAGCGGAAGCTTTGCAAGGTTTGCGCTAGTTCCTAAAACCGAAGGAGCGGTCAGGCCGCCCATGCCATTTGCCGCATCGATAACAATCTTCAGCGGGCGAATAGAAGATAGGTCAACAAGTTGCCTTAGGTAGCTTGCGTACTCGCCCATGATGTCGTGCTCGCTTGAAAAACCTGGCTCTTCAACTTTTTCTATTCCAGAGGCTAGATACTTTTCCGCTCTAGCCAAAACCGCAGAGAGCCCAGTGTCCATCGAAATTCCTCTGGCACCAGCACGAGAGAGCTTGATGCCGTTGTAGGTGGCGGGGTTGTGGCTTGCCGTAAACATCGCAGATGCCGCATCTAAATAGCCGGAGGCGAAGTAGCACTCGTCGGTTGAGCAAAGACCTAAGTTGATCGCATCAGCACCTCGAGCATTGGCGCCTTCAATAAATGCCTCAACGAACTCCACTGAGGAATCTCGCATGTCGTGCCCAACCACAAGAGATTTGCCCGAAAGCTCAAGCTCGTCTGCAAAGGCAGCTCCGATAGCTTTGACGCCATCAAATGTCATCTCCGAGCCAACTAGGCCACGGATGTCATACATCTTGAAGATTTTCTGAAGTGAGCTCATTTGCTCAAGAATACAATGGGGCCATGGCAAAAACCCCCCGCTCCCGCGATGGCTATCGCGATAGGCACGAGCGCGGCATCCGAAGACCAATACTTTCCAAGTTATTCAAGTTCGGTCAAACACGCTCTCACGGGTTTGAACAGTATGTCGAGACAGCGGTTGATTACCTCAAGGGTATTTGGGAAGAAGATCTAGCTGGACTGAGCTGGAAAGTTTTGGATGCACCGCCAGTCACCGAATACACAACCGAGATTCCTAGGTGGCGAGTAGATCGTGACACCAACACCGTTGTGATCTATCGAATTCCAACCGAGCGTTTTGGCACTCACTCAAGACAAGGTGTTATCGAAGAGCGCCTAAAAGTTGAAGAACAAGTCTTTGAAGCAATTGCGGAACTGTTGGATATAGATCCGTGGGATCTAGTTCCCGAGTATTACAACCGCTAGCGGAATCTAACCTTTACTTCAGACCCTAAGTTTTTAGGATCTCGAACATCCAAATCAGAAATCTGACCCTCAATCAAAACAGCCACGGTTGCAAACACACCAGCCGACTTTGAAATTGATACCGGTCCCGAAAGATCAACCGTTGCAGTTCCCAGTGCAGGAATCGAAACACTCACTCCCGCTCCGGATCTAAGGTTCTGAACTAAAACAGTTGAGGGAGAAGTTCCGCTGTTAGCAAGCACCAATATTGAATCGCCGTCAGGGCCAATCGCAACTGCTCGATCAGAAGCTAGTTCTTCGGCGGGACTCACCCAAGCAAAATCAAGCCTTGGTGTTCCTCCGGGGTTTCCCCGAGCTACCCGAAGAGCAGAGTAAATAGGTTTGTCGGACGAGGCAAACACCGAGTAGTCGCCATCTTTTAGCTCAGCAATCGGAAAGTCAGAAACTGTACCCGGCTCGATGATTCCGGTAAACACTGCTCCAAAAGTATCGGCTTTCGAAGAAACAATCTGCACAGTGACGCTTGCACCCTCTGGAGCAAAGATGCGAAGCGCATGACCTGCATCGGAGTTCTCTTCGGCACTTACTGAGTCATTGATTACCTTTGTGCCGCGAATCACAAGTCCTGGCAAAACCATCTGCTCGGAAGCCTTAGGGTTTGGACTGATCCAATCCACTCCCCTTGCTCGTGTTCCCGAAACCGCACGGGCCTGAATCCATCCGGCAAGTTTTGCTCCCTGCGATAAAACCTGAACCGCAAGGGAAGGTACCGTTGGGGCAAAGCTTGCGAGGGATATGGTTGTGGTGCTTTCTGCTGGAACAGAGATTCCCGATAACCCAGAAACTGTGACTTCACCCAGGTCAGTAAAGACTCGAAGATCAGCTGTTGCGTCAATGGGGCTTGGGTTAGTAAGCACCATCAATGACTCCCGACCGGCCAGTGTTGAACCACCAACGATTGTGAAATCATTGCTTGGCTGCTGGCAAGAAGCTGCTGCCAGACCACGCATTGATGAAATAGCTGAAAGCTGTGTCGAGCTTCCAGCAATAACAAGCGCACCTTGGGGAGCTTGCTGGTCGGCATTCAGGTTTGTAAGCGAAGCAGCCTCACCCAGTGACGAAGAACCAAACACTCGACTTCCGCCTAGTTCAATTGTCGAAACAGAAGTTTCGGAGATGCTTCTTTGCTCGAGCTCCCCGGTTCCATCCGCTGTGTAGAAAAGATTTGCTGAGCCCCACCGCTCAATCACGCTTAAGTTCGTGCCGGAATCGCCACCGCTTCTAAACAGCGGTCCTGGGCAAACCAGCTGCATATCTGCTGGTTTTACGCTGTAGCTGCCGCTGGCCGAATCAAAGCCGACAGTGATTTCGACTTTGGGAGCAAACACTAAACCTGCCGCTAGCACTGCTGCCACCGATACAAAATAGACGATACGGAAGATCACTAGTTGTTCTCCTCCACATCAACAAAGATTGCGCTTTCTTTTCCGTTGCGCTTTCTAATTGAACTGGTTGGAAGGGCAAGCAAGAAGTAAAGAACAAGTGCGCCAAGGCTAATTGCTTTAGTCAAACCAAAATCCAGCTCTGCAGTTTTAGGCTCTGACACCACAGACTGAACTTTCCAGAGTTGACCGAAATCAGTTTCTCCGATTGATTCCAGTCCCCTGGTTGAATCAAGTGCCATCTGCAAATCGCGATCGGCTGGGAAGACAAGAATGTAGCTGATTCCAAATTCTTCTAGTGGAGTCAAAACATCGGCGCCGTTGGCTGAAACAAGATTTGCAACCAGCTGGCCCAAGACCTGGTACTGCGGATTCTCATTCGAGAGACCTGAATTGGCAATTTGGAAAGCGGTTGAAAGTTTCTCAAACTTCACACCCGAGCCTTCAAATAATTCAGCTGAAACCGACTCCTCGACTGCACCAAGCTTGAGTGTTCTCACAAACATGCCGGCATCACTATCGGCCTGAATGATTGATGGCACGCTCCTGCCATGAGAGTAAGAAACCGCTGGTGGGTTTGTGGCAGAAGCAAATGCTGCTGGCCCAATTCCAACAACTGCAACCACGGCGATAGCAATTGCCCTAAGGGCTGAGCTTGCGGTCGCAAGTTGCGCAAAAGCAGCAATAGCGGCCAGGCCAAACAACGCCAGCAATGAAGTTAGTTCAAGACCAATAGAGGAAATCTCCCCAAAGTCGAATTTCACACCGGCTCCAACAAATGCCAAGGCCAGTGCGAAAAGGGCAACTATCCAAAGCGCAAGTGAAGCCTTGGCTCCCGGAGTAAGAAGTGAAATCAGAGCCAGCACCAAAACCGGGACAGTAATAAAAAGTCCGAATGAAAGGGCGTCAAAACCGAAGCCAAAAAACGGCAGTGTCCAGTTCGCTTCCAACGCCCTTGGGGCTCCAATTCCTGGGCTGAGCAATATAGACAGCGGCTGGGAAGTCGCCAACCTCTCCAAGACAAGAGGTACAAACCAAACAACAGTCAGGCCAGTTGTGAAAAGCAATGGCATTAGTTTTCTAGGTCTTGCGATTGCCAGACCCACAATCAAAACCAACAGTGCCAAGCCCAACACCGGAGAGCTGGCAGCAACCAACGCAAGCAAGATTCCAGATAGACCAACCTGCGACCAGGTTGAAACAAAAGATCCTGGATTGGAAATTCCAAGGGATGCGACCTTGGCTACTGAGAGAACTAGGTATGGCAAAAGCGTGATTGCAACAACTTGAGCAAAGGCGGTGTCAACAATTGAATCTGTCAGCGCTGGCCAGAGAGCATAGGCAAGGGATGCTGCGATGCGCATCGGGTTGCTTCTTGTGATCAGTCCCGAAAGATAGAAAAAGCCCGTGAAGGCAATTGCGGTTGAAAGAAACAGCACGAGGGTGAGTGCCAGGCTTGGAGCAAAAAACAGTGGTGCGCTGAGAATTGCAAGGACCCAACTAAATGGATCAGCTGCACCAACAAATCCAAGACCCAGGCTTTGGTTTGTAGAGCCAGCCTGAGAAAAGATTTCTAACCAGTTGCTAGATAGCGGAATAACCCCGGAACCTGAAACGGCCAAATTAGTTGGAAACCACAAAACGTTTAGGGCAACAAGGCCTAGAGCAAACCAAATAGCACCCGAGGATAAAAAGCCGGAGTTGGGATTCGAGGCTATTTCATCGTTATCTCCCCTGGCGTGGGCGGCCAGTAGCTGCTTTGATACTTCCTGATCCTTGGCCCTTTGGTTGGAGCTTTTTAGCTCCTGCCTGGTGGCTCGAAGGGTAGCAAGTGAGCGCAGGTTTGCTGAAGTGGTGAGACGGATTCGGGAGCGGGAGCTAAGAATCCTTGCAAACTGCATAAAGGTAGTAGCTGCGGCTGCTAGCTCAGCTGGGATTGAGCTCGCGCGCTTTCGAACCAGCAGCACCAGCGAATTGAGAATTGCAAACGGTATAAGTAGTAACCAGCCCAAGACAAAACCGATAAAGCTTGCGTAGCTAAGCGCCAGATAAAACTCCGCATGCCGAATGGCTTTAGCTGGGGTTCCACCGAGCCATCCCATGGAACGCTTGCCGTTCATAGAAAGCATTTGGTGGGCGATCTTGGAATCTGGGGCGATTGCCACCCGCCCGCCGCTTAGTCGAGCACGAATGGAAAAATCAACGTCTGCCGCAAGCGGCGGAGCCTTGGGGTCAAACCCGCCGAGCTGTTTGTACTTCTCTAAATTCACCAGCGCACCTGCGGTGCCAACGGCCATGACATCCTCAAGGTGGTCGTGCTGGCCCTGGTCGAATTCGCCCCGCACTCGACTAAACAATCTGCCACCACGGGTAAGAGTTAGTCCCATTTGCTTGATTAGCTTTGGTTCATCCCAGTCGACCTGCTTGGGTCCAACAACTGCCAAAGAAGGGCTGAGCTCTACTTCCCTTAGAAGTTTCTCAAGGGCATCAGCATCAGGCGCACTGTCATCGTGCAAAATCCAAAGATAACCATCGGTAGCTAGGTGCTTCACTGCAGCTTCAATGCTCAAAGCAAATGAAGTTTTGTGATTTAGCTTGAGAGTTTCAAATCCAGCTGTTGGGGCTGGTTGAGTTTTGGAAGTATCAACAACAAGAATTCTTGAAGGAGGAGTTGTTTGCTTTGAAAGTTGATCTAGAACTCGAGTTAGAGATGTTGGCTCATCGTGCGATAGCACTACGGCAGAAACGTTAACTTTCATTGTTGTGCTTTCCTAAAAGTTGGACGCACTAAGCACGTTTTTTAAGCTTGCGTCTTTCTCTTTCTGAAAGGCCGCCCCAGATTCCAAATCTTTCATCGTTAGCAAGTGCATACTCGAGGCACTGCGCCTTCACGTTGCAGCCGGTGCAAATTCTCTTGGCGTCTCTTGTTGAGCCACCCTTTTCCGGAAAGAAAGCTTCTGGGTCGGTCTGTGCACAAAGTGCATCTGCCTGCCAGGAGAGTGGATCTTCTTCAAAGTCTGAGTACGCACCAGCGACGCCCAAAAGAATGGGGTCGATAAACCAGTTATCTGGAACTTGTCCGCGACTGTCCATGTGTTGCAATTCCGTTCACTAAGTTGCCACTTCCCCCGAAAGGATCTAAGGCAAAACTTTCACTCGTGTAATTACACTGTTGTTATTCACCTGTTGTCAAGTTCAAATACACAATCTGTGGGGTCTGTTTCCCGCTGAATACGCCAGTATCCTAGGTGGATGAGCGTGTTAGTGACCGGCGGGGCTGGGTATATCGGGTCCCACGTGGCCCGTGTTTTGAGTCAAAATGGCACCCCCGTCGTAGTGGTCGATAACCTCTCAACAGGCTTAGATTCAAGGGTTTCAGGCTTGCCAAGCCTAAATGTGGAGCTATCAGCACCTGACGCCGTATCCGCTTTGGACCAGCTTATAAGGGAGCATAAAGTCACCTCCGTGGTGCACCTGGCAGCCCTAAAACAAGTCGGGGAATCAGTTGAAAAACCCGAAGATTATTTCTTAAAAAACCTTGGTGGACAGGCCAATTTGCTCACCGCCATGAAAAACACCGGGGTCAGAAAATTCGTGTTTTCTTCCAGTGCCGCAAGCTACGGGGTGCCTGATGTGTACTTGGTTTCTGAAGAACAAACCCCGCAGCCGATCAATCCTTATGGTCAGACCAAACTAATTGGTGAGTGGATGGCTCAAAATGCGCAAACGGCTTGGGGACTATCGCACGTGAGCCTTCGCTACTTCAACGTCGCAGGTGCTGGCTGGCCAGATCTTGCTGACACTCAGAAGTTGAACCTTATTCCAATTGTTTTTGCAGCTCTAAAGGCAAACACCAAGCCAAAAGTCTTTGGCAGCGACTACCCAACCCCGGATGGCAGCTGCATTCGCGACTACGTTCACGTGATGGATTTGGCAAAAGCCCATGTTGCAGCTCTGGATTACTTGAACGAAGACTCAAGACCGTACTCGGTGTTCAATGTTGGAACCGGAGCCGGCTCCTCTGTTCTCGAGGTTATGGACCAGATCAAAAAAACCACCGGTATTGATTTCGAATACGAGCTAGTTGCAAGAAGAGCTGGGGATCCACCAAGACTTATCGCTGATGTTTCAAGAATCAAAAAGGTCATGAACTGGAAATCAGAGAACTCACTAGCTGAAATTGTAGATAGTGCCTGGAAGGCATTGAACTAACTAGGCTCTAGGTACCCAAAACTACAAAAGCATCGCCACTGCCGCTAAGGCTAAATTTCTTAGCTTCGCCAACAAAGACAACTTCGCCCTTTTTCAAAACTTCGCGCTCTTCGAGGCTCGTGCCAACTGCGATCTCTCCACCGACACAAACAATCACTGCTGCCGCTGGAAGATCTAAGTCAGCCAACAAATTAGAGCCAGTGATTTGAGCTCGGTAGACCCGAAACTCGGAGGCCGCAACCGGGTACTCAACTAAACCCTCGGCTAGCTTCTTGGGGGAAACCTTTGGCTCGGCAAGTTCGGAGAAATCCGTGATGTTTCTAAGTTCTGCTTTGTCGATGTGTTTTGAAGTCAAGCCTCCGCGCAGGACATTGTCGCTGGAAGCCATTACCTCTACTCCAAGACCTGACAGGTAAGCGTGCAAGTTGCCGGCCGGCAGAAAAATCGCCTCACCGGGTGCTAGTCGAACGAAGTTTAAAAGCAGCGAAACTAAAGCACCGGTATCACCTGGGTACTTATCCAACAGATCAACAACTAAGCCCCGCGCCTGCTCTGAAATTGAATCCGACTCTAGGCTTGCCACAGAGCTATCAAAGCGCCCAGCTAAAGCGCCATCTTCCAGAAGCTCATTAAAGATTTCCTCGAGGCTTGCATCTGTTGCCGCAAGCGCTGCAAGCTCGCCGAAGCGAGTTTCCGATTCTGAAAAGGTGAGAAAGATTTCTAGAATTTCAGCCCTGGGTCTAAATCCACACAACGCCTCAAAGGCACTCAGTGCAATCAAGATCTCGGGTTTATGGGAATCATCTTTGTAGTTTCGCTTTGGATCAGCTAGGTCAATTCCGTCGGCATTTTCTTTCGCAAAGCCCGCCTTGGCCTGAAGGGCATTTGGGTGAACTTGTATCGACAGGGGTGAATCGGCGGCTAAGAACTTCACCAGAAACGAGAGCTTTGAACCAATCGCCTCAGAAAGATTCTTGCCAGAAGAAAGTAGCTTTGACTGGCCACCGTCGTGGGTTCCAAACCAAACTTCAGCTACCTCTTGGTTGGTTGGCCCAAGACCTAGGTGGTCTTGGATTAGATGTTTTGAGCCCCAGGAAAAGTTTTTTACTTCACCGCTGATTCGAACTAACAAGCTGGCTTCTTCCTAGCTCTTGAAGTGCTCGTTGGCTCGCTGGAGGTCCTCGGCAAAATCCACCTCGACGGCGTACAAATCGCTGATGTCAACGGCTTGGAATCTAAGGCCATCGATTGCAATTCCAACTTCAATTCCGCGCTCAAAGTAGTCCTGGTCATCGACTTCAGCAAGTCTTTTGATCAAGGCCTGTTTGTCTTTGCCGGATACGAAGTTGATGCCTACTGCTTCGCCTAAGCCATTGACGACCTGCTTGGAAAGCTCGGCTATGAGGCCATCGGCCGAGAGGGTATATTTGACCTCTTCGTCGCTGACCTTGGCGGTGTTGACAACCACAAAAGACTGATCCGACTCAATAAGAGGGATCACTCGGTTTAGTACCTCAGGGTCAAACACCACATCGCCATTTAGCCATAGGGCTCCGCCATCGTTGGAGGCCCGAAGGGCCTTCAAGAGGGATTTGGATGTATTGGTCTGGTCGTAAAGCTCGTTATACACAAAGATTGCCTCAGGAAATCTTTCAATGATGGCCTCGAGCTTGAATCCCACCACAATCATCGCCCGGAAGTTATCCCCAAAAACTTGGCTCAAGTTATCCATCTGCTGCTTCATGATTGAGCGGCCATCACGCAACTCAGCGAGTGGCTTTGGAAGCGGACGGGCAAGCCGTGTTCCCATCCCGGCAGCCAGGATGATTACCTGTTTAGACATAACCCCAAGTTTAGGGAAGTTTGAGGATTTGACCGATTTTGATCAGGTTCGCGTTAGTAATTGAGTTCAAATCCATAAGAATCTTTGAGGTAGTTCCAAACTTTGAGGCAATTCCAGTCAGAGTATCGCCTGGTTTGACGGTGTACTCCTTAACTGGAGACGGTTTTGGCTTTTGAGTAGCCGAAGCACTTGGCTTAGGAGTTGGCGTAGCTGAGGCACTTGGCTTAGGAGTTGGCGTAGCCGAAGCACTTGGGCTCGGTGTTGGTTTTGGAGTCACGGTCGGAGTCGGTGTTGGTTTGACCGGTGTCGGGGTTGCCACAGGTGTCGGGGCAGCAGCAACGCTGTCGCTAACAACAGCTGTTCCAGCGCCAACTTTTGAACCGGTCGGCACTCTCGCAGCGAATATGGCATCAACAGCAATCGCGCTTGGACCTGAACCCTTGAGAGCAACGTAGCTAGCTTTGTTCGCGATTGGTCTTTTCTCGCCAGCTTCAACTAGGAAGTACTGACTAGATGAAGTGCGTATAAACCTTGATCCTGGCGAATCAGAAATCGACAACGCAGCACAGGTGCCAGGATCTAGTTCGTGCGCTGTGGTTGGGTAGTGCGTGAAAGTTTCTGCACTAACGCGAACTAGTTTTCCAGCCACAACCAAATGCGGTTGCGCGTTGCAAGTGACCTTGATGCCCGAAAGGCTTCCGGATCGCTCATAAGAAGAAACAGCAGATTTCTTTACTGTCCTCGCGGATCCAAGCCCAAGGGCTCGAGCCTGCTCGGTGCTTGGAATCTTGTATAGCCGGCTTAGGCCATCGACCAGGAAGTTTGTGCTGCCAACTCGAACCAGTGCTCCAGGAGGAATCACCTGGCTACCCTTTCGCATTTGGCTTAACGCAGACGGAGAGATGCGGTGCACGGTGTCTTCTTCAAGACTTGCGCGAACTGCATTGCGGTCAGAGGTTTGAATTGGGCGAAGCTCACCGTCGTTTACCAAAAACAAAGTGTTGTTGGCGGTGGAACGTACCACCGCAGGAGTCACAAGTTCTTCAGCAACGGTAGGGATTAGATCCAGAACTGATGCAGGTAGCACGGTTGGTTTCTCAATCCAGTTCTCGGTGTCTTGAATCAGGCGTTTTCCAGCAGGTGTCAATAGGTACTGGGCTCCCGCAGCATTTGCAATGATTGATTGGATGACTGGTCCCACGCTAAGGGCTTGAATACTTTGGGTGCTCAGAGTTGAACCGGCTCCCTTAAACCAAACTCCAAAGTTGACATCGGCAGCGGTAGCAGGATCAATTCCGAAGAAGCTGCCGTCGGCGACAACTCCAAGGGCTCCGGTTTCACGGTTGCCAACTAGGGAACCGTTGCTGGCGATCGGCGCTCCAATTGGAAGATAGTTCAAAGCTTCTCTTCTAATTGGCGATGAGGCCGTCAGAGGCAAGCTTGCTTCCGCAGCAGAGGCATCGTTCAAAATCTCACGAAGTCGACCAGCTTCAACCAGATAGCGGTCATTGCTTGCACCAACCACCACGTTGGTGACTTCTCCACCATTTGCTAGTGCGGTGAACTGGGTGCTGGTCACAGTCACTGCAGATCCACAGTTCAAACCGAACGATGCAACTTGCTCACAAGTTGTAAAACTCACGCGCTTACCGTTATCGACAAACCAGTAACCATCGGCGGTTGCATTTTTAATCAACGGGGTCATATCCCCCATGGTGACAAAGCTGTCTAGGTAGTCTTTGGAAATTTCACCAATTGGGCCAAGTGGTGCCAGCGAGGAAAGTAGCACCGAGTCAGGCACTCGGTACTTGACCTCGTCGACAATAAAGTAGGTATCTCCCTTAGCTGCCTTCAATAGGAAGCCACCACCGATTGGAGAGCCGAACCAGTCTGAGAAGAATCTCCAGAAGTTTCTGTTTCCGTATGAGCTACAGCTATCACCGGTTGAGTAGAGGTTAGTAAGTGCTGCTTGGTTAGGAACGTATGGGGTGTAGTAGTAAAGAGCGGCGGTTGCCTTGTTCTGAAGAGTAAAGGACTGCGATCCACAACTTGGACGGTTTGGATAGTAGGGCCTTGAGATAACAGTGCCAGGTCTGAGCCAAGTGAAAGAACCGGCTGGGTTGCTGTACCAGTTCAGCTGTCCGACACCTTTATACAGCTGCCAGAAAAATCCTGCCGATGCCGCGCTACAACCACTTGGACTATCGGGGCAGTCCATTCCCAGTGCAAAATCATATGCTCTCGGACTTGGATCAGTTGAGGTGATTAGACCTTGCTCTTTTTGTAGTTTGACCAGAATCACTCGCGGGTTAATCCCACACGCACGGGCGATGTCATAAATCAGTTCCGCTGCAGTGATGTTGGATTTTGCTGGAACAGATTCGCATCGACCCGGAGAACCGGTAGCTCCGGGAGTGCTTAGGCGATAGTCCTTCAAACAACCAGGCCGATCGGCAGCTGCCCTACAGGCAGCAACTCTTCCGTCTAGAAATCTCTGAATGTCCGCTACCGACATTGTTCCAAAATCGTAAAACACGCTGTCGCTAATGATTAAGCCCGGATCAAACATGGAACCGTTTAGGGCGGCAGCCGGTTCTTGCTCAGAAGGTATGGCAACTAGACCGAAAACGGTAACTGTCATTACCGTTATGGCAGCCCAAAACTTTCCGAGGGATTTAAGCATTAGGGAATAATCACCTCAAACTTTTCTGACTCCCCTGCGTACTTAGCAGATTCGTATCCGATAACTACATCAACCATTCCTTTTGGAAGTCTGGAAAGTGCAGTAGTCAACGGGAAGCACTGCGTGGTGCTCACGTTGGCCTCAGCTGGAACTCGCTCCATGACAATTGGGGTATTGCCAGAGTAAAAAGTGAAGATGCACTCTCCACCGTCTTCAGCAAAGTTAACAACTTCACCGATGATCTGAAGATCTTTGCCGACGATCTCATAGAACAAAACCCGAGGCCTCGCTAGCTCCTTTGGAGCAGCGGTTGGAGTTTCGGATGCGGTCGGGGTGGGGGTTGGCTCGGAGGCGGAAGGGGTTGGATCCATCGGATCGCTTGGGGTCTCGTTGCTTCCAAGGTTTGGGTAAAATAAGGCGCAACCAGCCAAGGTTGCAACGGCAACCAATGTTGTGGCGATTAAAAGGGTCCGCTTCATGGCTCAACTCCTAGACACTCTAAAGTCTAGGTTTAATGTTCTGAAAAGAGGCTGTGAAACGCGGTGAGTGTTGCATCCACCACACGCTTCGAAGCTAGTCCGTCCTCTAATTTGTTGAACTTCATTTGCCAAGCCAAATAACGCTGCGCATACTCGGCTCTTTGGCTATCAATACTCTCTAAGGCTTTTCTCAGGAATGAAGAATCTCTCAAGATCGGTCCTGGGGCAAGTTGCTCAAAGTCGAAGTAGAAACCTCTTTTTGAAACGTAGTCATCAAAGTCAGGAGCCAAAAATATCATCGGCTTACCAGTCACGGAAAAATCAAACATGGAAGATGAGTAATCGGTCACCAGAACATCGGCTGCCAAATACAGTTCCGCGACATTCTTGTAATCAGTCGCATCAATAGCATCCTTTACCACTGCCTCGCTATGCGCAGAGTGGGTGTTTGTGTGACCTCGGAACAACACTGTTACATTTGGCCCTAGCGAATCATTCAAGAAATTTATCGGCTTCCAGTTTCCGGTTGCAGTGCGTTTTGAATCGCGCCAGGTAGGGGCGTAGAGAACCACTAACTGGTTTTCATTCAGTATCCCGAGAGATTTGCGGACAAGGTCACGTTTGTCTCTACCGTTGATCAAGACATCATTTCTCGGATATCCCGTTTCCAAGATCTGACCAGAGTAACCAAAGGTTTTTCCTAAAATCTCAGTGCAGTAAGGATTCGGTGAGATTAGATAGTCCCAAAACGAAGCCTCTCGGTCCATCATCTTCAAGTAGCTTCCGGTTGGCACAACGTCCACAATGTCTCTGCCAAGACGCTTTAGTGGTGTTCCGTGCCAGGTTTGTATATAGGTCTGACCAGAGCGCTTTCGAAAATAGCCTGGAAAATTTGTGTTGTTCACCAACACTTTGGCTGTGGCAAGTGCCCTTAGCCAAGCTAGTGAGCCGTATTTGACTCCCTTTGATCCGCTAGGCGCTTTGGTTGAAGAGTTGACAGTAAAAACCAATTCTGCTCTAGGATTTCGAGATTTGATCTCAGCAAAGATTGCTAGAGGATTATCCCCAATTACTTTTCCTTGAAAGGACTCAAATAAAAATGTGTTGGTAAGTGGGGCCTTGCTGAATGCTCGATAAACAGCCCCTCGAAACCAATCCAGTTCTCTTCGTCTTAGTGCACCCAGGATGCGAGTTGGTGAGTACTTCACTTTTTATCCCCAGCATCAATTGTCTTTTTGGCTCCGAATACAAATCCAATCCAAAATCCAAATGCCCAACTCAAATGCATAACTGGCAAAGCTACAAAAACCGCAAGGCGATCCACCAATAATAGGGACTTTGCGGTGGCAGCTGCGAAGGTAACGACCAGTAGATAAAGTGCAATAGGAATAATCAAATCTAATTCCCCGACAATTCCAAAGATTGCTGAAACCACGAGACCCGCCAAAACTAATAGAGCAAGTGGTGGTAGAAAGTACCTCGGCAACGCTTTAGCTGGAGCCCGACGAGTTAGCTCGCCTCGCCAGACTCCGGTCGAGTAAAACTGCCAAGCCAAGGCTTTAATGTTTGATCTTGGCCAATAATTCACAACAAGTTCTGGACTAAACCAAACCCTGCCGCCTTGAGCCTTGAGCCGTTGCGCTAGGTCCCAGTCTTCCCCGCGGATAGTTTTTTCGTCATAGCCACCTACCTCTTTTAGAGATTCCGCATCAAAGATTCCAAGGTACGCGGACTCAGCTTCGCCAGCCTTGCCTCCGACGTGATACCGACCTCCGCCAAGACCGAACCTTGATCCATAGCCGAAGGCCACTGCTTTTTGAAGTGCGGTTTTTCCCTGGGCCTTCATGATTCCGCCAACTAAGACAGATTTTGTATCCTCTAGGATTTCAACTCCGCGTTTTAAGTAGTTTTCGCCAAGCTCACTGTGCGCGTCCACCCGAATAATGACTTCGCTTTTGGATGACTCAATAGCTAAGTTCAAGCCCGATGTTGTAAGACCTTTGGGGTTTGTGATTATTCTCACGCTTGAATGCTTGGCAGCCAGATCGTTGGCGACTTTCTCAGTTTGGTCGACCGAAGGACCGATTGCCAAAACGATTTCCAGCTGGCCCGGGTAACTCTGCTTTAGGACACTCTCAACCGCCGAAACTAAGTGCTGCTGTTCGTTTCTAACCGGCATCATCACCATGACGCTTGGGTAAGGGGTTTTCATCTAGTCGGTGTCGCCTTTTTCCATTGCTGCAATGTAAGCGTCGCAAACTTCTTTCGGGTTGCCATCCATCAAGAGCACACCTTTTTCAAGCCAGATCACTCGGTTACAAGTGTCCTGAATGGATTTCATATTGTGACTAACTAACAAAACAGTTCCAGCTTCTTGACGCATCTGCCTGATTCTAGATTCAGCCTTTAGTCGAAACTGTCTGTCACCAACAGCCAGTGCCTCGTCGATTATCAGGATATCGTGCTTCTTGGTAGCTGCGATCGAAAAGCGAAGTCTTGCTGACATGCCCTGCGAATAGGTGCGCATCGGCAAGTCGATGAAATCCCTAAGCCCCGAAAAATCAATAATTGATTCACTGGCTTGAGTAATTTCCTTCTTGCTGTAGCCCATGGCTAGTCCACCGAGAAGAATGTTCTTGTCACCACTGAGGTTTGGCAGCAAAGCGGCTCCAACGCCAAGCATCATGGGTTTTCCTAACGCGTAAACAGAACCCCCGGTTGCCGGGAACAACCCGGCAATTGCGCGCATTAGGGAGGACTTACCAGAACCGTTTGACCCTACAATTCCTAGGGTTTCGCCTTCGTGAATAACCAGAGACACACCCTTAACTGCATGGACTTCTCTCATGCGAGTTCGGCTCAGTGACTTACCTTTGACCTTATTTGCCTTCTTGCCAGTACCAAAGACCTGATAGGTCACGTGAACGTCATCTAGAACAATCACTGGTTTTTTACTACTCTCAGTCGCGACCATAGCGGGCCTCGGCTCTCCAGAAGTAAAAAACGCCAAAAAGGAATGTTCCAACAGACCAAGCGGTGGCCACTATCCAAAGCACTGGACTCATTTGTAAGTCATTCACTAAAGCTCCTCTGGCCAGGCTAATAAATGCATGCACTGGATTTAGTGTTGCTATCGCAAGTAGCTCTGGGTAGTCGGCAAAAATTCTCTCTATTTCAAAAAAGATTCCGCTGGAATAAAACATCAATCGAGTAATGAATGGCACAAGTTTGTTCAAGTCTTGAATTCGAACAGTTAGCCTGGCCGAGATCATGGCTAGTCCTGTGCTGAACAAAAACATCAAGAAAGTGATTGGAATCAAGTAAAGCCATTCCCAAGAAATCTCCTGGCCGAAAACCAACATAACAATGGCAAGGATTGCTAACTGCGGAATGAAGTTGATAAATTCACGAATAACGGCAGACAAGGGCAAAAGAATTCTTGGGAAGCTCAAGGTTTTTAGTAGACCCGAGTTTGAAGTTATGGCTTTAGCTCCAGCAGAAAATGATCCTGAGAAAAAAGAAAATAGAAAAACTCCAGTAATCAAGAAAGGTATGAAGTTTGCAGGACGTAAACTTCCGAGAATCAAACCAAATATGAGTCCATAGGTGAAGGCTTGAAGCGAGGGTACTAAGACCAGCCACCAACCTCCTAGCCTGCTGCGAGCGTTAGCTGACTCAGATGCATAGAGGGACATAATGAAGGCAAAATCGCGCCTTTGCCAAACTTGCTTTAGGTACTCACCAAACTTTGGTCGAACCCCAACTTGGGTTAGTCCATTAGCGGTTGCATAGTCAGCTAGATTCATTTTCCGCCTCTAGAAATTTCAGCCTTGAGGTGTTCGTTTTTCTCCGACACCAAGGACGCCAATGATTGGCCGTATTCGATTAGCTTTTTCTCCAAAGCCGAATCATTTGTTCCAAGGATTCGAGCTGCCAGAATTCCCGCATTTTTTGCTCCGCCAATAGAAACTGTTGCAACTGGAATACCGGCTGGCATTTGCACGATTGAAAGCAGTGAATCCATCCCATCGAGTTTGCTAAGCGATACCGGAACACCAATCACTGGAAGGGTTGTGACGGAAGCAAGCATGCCTGGTAGGTGGGCTGCTCCGCCGGCGCCAGCAATTATGACCTTGACCCCACGAGAAGAGGCAGCCTTGCCCCACTCGATCATTTTTTCTGGAGTGCGGTGAGCTGATAAAACTTCGACTTCAAATTCGATTCCAAATTGCTTTAGAGCCTCAGCGGCATCGGACATAACCGACCAGTCTGAGTCTGAGCCCATGACAACGCCGACCAATGGATTGGTCATTAGGGACTCCCGTCGAATTGAATCAAGCTCGCTTGACCAATTTTAGCCAAGATTGGGCTTTAGCGGACACCCAGAATCAAAGCTCTAGCCTTTAGTGCGGTAGCCAGTGCAGATTCTTGGGTCCCACCGACCACGGTGATGTGCCCAAGCTTTCGCCCGATTCGAGGGCTCTTTCCGTAGGAGTGGAGCTTGGCAGATGCGAATTGCTTCATTAGCTCCGGGTAGTTTTCTACGAAATCAACCTCATCGGAAACACCGAGTAGATTCACCATCACCGAAGGCTCGGCGCAGGTGGTTTCTCCAAGTGGAAGATCTAGAACTGCCCGAAGGTGTTGCTCGAATTGAGAGGTAGTTGATCCTTCAATGCTGAAGTGTCCTGAGTTGTGCGGGCGCATTGCAAGCTCGTTCACAAGAAGTTTTCCGTCATGTGTTTCAAACATCTCAACCGCTAGATTTCCTGTGACGCCAAGAGATGAAGAAATCAATTCAGCAACCTTTATTGCTTGTTCTGCCAAATCATTTGAAAGATTTGGTGCTGGAGCTAGCACTTCTGAGCACACGCCATTTTTCTGCCTGGTTTCAACTACCGGCCACGCCTTAAACTCACCGCTTGGATTTCTTGCAGACAGCTGAGCTAATTCACGAGTGAAATTGACTTTTTCTTCAGCCAGTAATTGTCCTCCGAGTAAAGCAAGTGCGGCTGGCTCAAACCAATCGCTAACTTCAGCCGAGGAGCTAACTACCCGAACACCTTTACCGTCGTAGCCGCCGATAGGGGTCTTGACAACTACCTCTGGACCAAATTCAGTTATGAAGGCATCGAGTTCTGATGCGCTCGAAACTGCCAACCAGCGTGGGTTGGGAGCACCAATAGCCTCCAGAGCTTTTCGCATAACGAGTTTGTTCTGAGCGTGAGCCAGGGCTTTGGAAGGAGGTTGCACTGAAGTACCGGCAGCTTCCACCGCCTCGAGGATGTGAAGTGGAACATGCTCGTGATCAAAAGTGATTACATCCACGCCTTTGGCAAAATCTAGAACGGTTTTTAGGTCCGTGTAATCGCCAACAACAGTGGTTGCCAGATTTGCCGAAGAGTTTTCCGTTTCGGCAAGAACCTTTAGGTCAATTCCCAGATTGATTGCGGGCACGGTCATCATGCGAGCTAACTGCCCGCCGCCGATTACCCCAACCCGATATTTCAACTGCTTCTTTTTCCTTGCCCTAGCTTGCTGCCTTAGCCCAGGCCTCTATTTCGGCTGCCAAGTGCTTGTTCTTAGCGTATCCGCCAATGCGGTACTCGGTTCCGTGGACCGAGAGTATGGAAATCACTTGCCGACCGAGGCGCCCCTCCTTCTGGATTTCAATTGATGAAAGCTCCGATAGCAGTAGCTGTCTTTTTCTAAACCCTAAAAATCCAAACCGAAAAGTAAGACGAGCACTTGTTAGCTCAAGATAACAAGCTAGATAACTCAGCAACGGAAACAGCCAGAACAAAACCACGATTGTTCCTCCGGCTATCAACGCGTAGGTGTAATCGGAAGCAGAAATCTGCTCAACGATAAATGCCAGGGCAAAGCTCACCGCCGCTAACACCAGCGTGGGGGTAAACAGCCTGCGCGCTTTTGGCTTCAGGCGGAAAACTAAGTATTCAGAATTGGTAGTCACCGGATAATCTTCCCGCTAAGCCTTACGAAGGTGCAGCACATCGCCCGCTGAAACCGAAAGTGTCTCGTTTTGAGTTGAAACCACCAGGCGACCCGTTTCGTCAATGTCCTTGGCAAGACCGAAGGCTTTTTTGCCATCTGGAAACTCAACCGAAACCTGGGAACCAACGGTTGCCGACAATTCCAAAATTGCCTGCCTTAGACCACTGACTGTTGCATCACCGCCAGCATTGGATAGCTCAAGATAAAGAGTCCGGATGTTTGCAATTACTGTTGCCAGCAGCTGATCGCGATCGACCGCACCGGCACTTTCTATAGATAAAGAAGTAGCGGTATCAACCGGTAGCTGCTGTGCGGATTGATTGACGTTGATGCCAAAGCCGATCACCACGCAGGATAAATCTGTGGCCACTTCGGCCAGGATTCCGCTGACTTTCTTTTCAGCAATTAGTACATCGTTTGGCCATTTGATTTTTGGCTCTAGGCCAAGATCGGAAATTGTACGTGTTATTGCGAGCGCGGTGAGCAATGACAACCAGCCAATGCCCGAGCTTTGGGTAAATTGCGGTCGAAGCAAGATCGATGCCATTACTGAAGAGCCTGGGCTAGCTTCCCAACTGCGCTCCATCCGGCCTTTGCCTGCGGTCTGAAAATCGGTCGCCAGCACGAAAAACTCTGGCAATCCCCCTGCCCGAGCGAGCAGGTCTTTGTTGGTGGAGCCGGTTTGCTCCAGGTATTCAAAGCCAGCCGCAGCCTGCGCAGATAAGAGGTATTCCATGTCTCAAGCCTAGGCCAGGGCTTATTTGTAGGAATCCTCAGCAATTGGGCTCGATGCTGTGTCAGAACCTGCAATAGCATCGGGTAGGGCCTTGGATAAAGTTGGTCCTTTAGAGCCTTATGAGCAATTGGAGAGATCTTGACCGACAAGCCAAAAGCTGACCTATCTACTACTGCTGGCAAGATCGAAGACCTTCGCGACCGCTACTACCAGGCAGTTCACGCCAGTGGCGATGCAGCAATTGAGAAACAGCACGCCAAGGGTAAGAAAACTGCCCGCGAGCGCATCGAACTGCTGTTAGATCCAGGCTCCTTTGTTGAAGTAGATGAATTCGTTCGCCACCGCTCCTCCGCCTTCGGCATGGAAGCTAACCGTCCTTACGGTGATTCTGTGGTCACAGGTTTTGGAACCATTCACGGTCGTCAAATTGCTCTGTTCTCTCAGGACTTCACAATCTTCGGTGGCTCCCTTGGGGAAGCCGCCGGAAACAAAATCATCAAGATTATGGACCTGGCAATTTCCACCGGCGTTCCACTGGTTGGAATTTTGGACTCGGGCGGCGCCCGCATTCAAGAAGGTGTAATCGCCCTTGGCAAATACGGCGAAATCTTCAAGCGCAACACCATGGCATCTGGAGTTATCCCGCAGATCTCAATCATTATGGGTCCTGCTGCCGGAGGCGCTGTTTACTCCCCTGCCCTGACAGATTTTGTGATCATGGTAGATAAGACCTCAAACATGTTTGTCACCGGACCAGATGTGATCAAGACCGTCACCGGTGAAGACGTCGGCATGGAAGAACTCGGTGGAGCAAGAGCACACAACCAAACTTCCGGTGTTGCTCACTACCTAGCAAGCGATGAAGAAGATGCGCTGGACTATGCAAGAACACTTTTGAGCTTCCTGCCAGAAAACAATCTTTCAGAGAGTGTGGTCTACGACTCAAGTTCAGAATTAGAAGTCACCGAGTCCGATCGCAAGCTAAACACTTTGGTTCCAGATTCTCCGAACCAGCCCTACGACATGCACACCGTGATCGAGCACATCGTTGACGATGGACACTTCCTAGAGGTGCAGCCACTATTTGCTCCGAACATCCTGATCGGTTTTGCACGCATCGACGGAAGAAGCGTTGGAATTGTTGCCAACCAGCCTTCTGCAATGGCAGGAACTTTGAACATTGATGCTGGCGAAAAGGCAGCTCGGTTCGTCAGGTTCTGTGACGCTTTCTCGATTCCAATTCTTACTCTGGTTGATGTTCCGGGCTACCTTCCTGGCACCGACCAGGAGTGGGCTGGGGTTATCCGCCGAGGAGCTAAGTTGCTCTATGCCTATGCCGAGGCAACTGTTCCACTGGTCACGGTCATTACCCGCAAGGCCTATGGAGGCGCATACATCGTTATGGGTTCCAAACAGCTTGGAGCCGATATCAACCTGGCTTGGCCAACAGCTGAGATTGCCGTTATGGGTGGTCAAGGAGCGGTAAACATTTTGTTCCGCGACAAGATCAAGGAAGCCGAAGCTGCCGGCAAGGACATTGCGGAAGTCAGAGCCCAGCTAGCGGCTGAATACACCTACAACGTTGCCTCGCCTTTCTTAGCAGCAGAGCGCGGAGAGTTAGACGGCATCATCGAGCCAGCACTTACTCGAGTTTCTGTTATCAAAGCACTTCGAGCACTTCGCACCAAGCGGGCTAGCCAGCCTCCCAAAAAGCACGGAAACATTCCGCTCTAATGACTAGACCAGACGATTCTGAATTTGCTGACGCCATCGAGGTTGTTTCAGGTGAGCCAACTCCCGAGGAGCTTGCAGCTGTCGTAGCTGTTCTGCTCGAGGCAAGCAAACAACAGTCAACTACTAAAGCAACGCAACGATCCACCTGGGCAAAAAATGACAGCATCCTAAGAACTGGCATAGTTGTAGGCAACGGTCAGTGGGGATCGCAGTACAAGCAAGGTTTGTAGGTCCTGACTGCAAGGGAGTCAAGCACTACCTAACAGTTCACCGATTGACCAAATTTCTAGCCGCTGAGTCCTTTGCAGGCTTGGTTTGGATTCTTTTCGCATCTCAAGAGCGAGATAATCTTCGTATGAACGAAGGTTTGAAAATTGGCATCAATGCATCTGGTTTCGCGAACCAATACGGGGCTAAGGTCATAGATAACTACCTAATAGTGCTCTCAGGGGAAAGCCTAGGTAGCGTGGGGGGAGGTCCGGGAGTTATTCACTCGGACCTCACACGTTTTCTTGAGTTTTAGATTTCTACAAAACCAAACTAGCAATGCTCTCAAAGTGATGAGTGTGTGGGAATAGGTCGTAGGCCTTTAGCTGCTCAAGGCGATAGCCACCTGAGATAAAGACCTTCAAATCCCTAGCCAACGACACCGGGTCGCAAGCCACGTAAACAATTTTGGCAGGGCGCAAAAACAATAGTTGATCAATCACTGCTTTGCCTGCTCCAGCGCGCGGTGGATCAAGCACGACGGTGGCGCCTTCAAGCACAAGTCCTTGTTTGATCTGGGCCTTTAGGAATCCCTCGACTGGAGCAGAGACTGCTTTGTGCTTTGCAAGGTCAACCAAGTTTGCTCCAGCATCAGCAGTTGCAACTTTTGAAGATTCGACGGTTGTGATATTCAGTGATTTACCAAAGTTGGTTGCCAGCGCGCCGGAAAATAAGCCAACTCCACCGTAGAGATCTAAGTTATTTGCTGCAGGATCTAGACCTTCGGACATTTGGATTACTTCCTGGGCAAGTAGCTCGGCTGCGCCTCGGTGCACCTGCCAGAATCCTCCGCTGGAAATTCGGAAGGATCTTCCAAGAGCGCGCTCAACGAGTTTTTTGTCGCCCTTGACCTTCTTGTCAATAAACCACTGAACTCCACCGGTTGATGCGGTAGAGATCTCAATGCGCTTTACGTCCTGCCAATTCTTTAGATGAATGCCGAGCTCATTGATTTCAGAAACGGCTAAAGGTAAGGACTTAACAGGAACAACTTCATGGGTTCGCTCTTTGTAAGGACCAGCTACACCTTCTTCGGAAACGTGAAGTTGAATTCGAGTGCGGTAGCCCAGCCCATTAGTTATCTCATCGCCTGGCACTGGTTCAACTGGAACTTCTCTTTCGATACCGCCCATGCGCGAAAGTGACTCGGTCAAAACTTCACTTTTTAGTTTGCGCTGATAGTCAAGTTTTAGATGACCAAACTCCGCGCCGCCAGCACCTAAGCGGTCGGCTTCTTTCCAGATGTGGGGAACGCGTGAACCAGAAGGTTCAATAACTTGGATGGTCTCAGCTCGACAAAAAGACCCGCCCTTGTCTTCGAATACTCGCGCTCTTACTTTTTCACCAGGGGCTGTGTGAGAGACGAAAACTACTCGTGACTGGTGCCTGGCTACAAAGATTCCACCGTGGGCCACCTTCTCGATGTCCAGTTCAATTTCGGTGCCTAGCCAGTTTTCAGTTTTTGTCATCTGACAAGTGTTTCACAGCTACAAAGTAGTCTTGTCAGGTGACCCGATTAGTCCTAGCTTCCAGCTCTCCTGCCAGACTTGCCTTGCTTAGATCAGCAGGCATTGAGCCTGAGATCGTCCTTCCTGAAACGGACGAGCCAGCCCTCGCTGCACAAGCCAAGCTTCAGAAACCAAATTTGAGCGCAGAGGAGCTAGTTGGACTACTTGCCAAAGCCAAGGCCGAATCAGTGCTGCGTGATCTTTCAACTAGAGGGGCTTTAATTCTCGGAGGAGACTCAGCACTTGAGTTTCAGGGGGAAGTTCTTGGAAAACCCCACGAACCGGAAGTTGCCCTTCAGCGCTGGGCCAAACTGAGTGGAAACGTCGGTGTTTTGCACAGTGGACACTATCTAATTGACAATCGCGACCCAGCCAATCCGGTTGGTGCTCAAATGGTTAGCTCGACCAAGGTTTTCTTCTCAAAGCTTTCCAATCAGGAGATTTCCGACTACGTAGCAACTGGAGAACCGCTCAAGGTGGCCGGGGCTTTCACGATTGATGGCCTAGGCGGAGCCTTTATTGATCGAATTGAGGGTGATTCTCACACCGTTGTTGGGCTTTCATTGAAGGTGCTTCGTGAGTTGGCAGCTGGCTTTGGGGTCCATTACCCAAGCTTTTGGCGCTAATCACAACGATATCCAAGTCTTTTTGTAGCTAAGCGCCAATAGCGCATCCCTTTATGCCAATAGGCTTTTGTCTTATGACCAAACCAATCCGCAAGGTCCTCATCGCTAACCGCGGCGAGATTGCCGTCCGAATAGCTCGGGCCGCCAAAGACAGCGGAAGAAGATCGGTAGCGGTCTACGCCGATCAAGATCGTGACGCACTTCATGTCAAGGTGGCCGACGAGGCCTATGCCCTAAATGGCATCACCTCAGCCGAGACATACCTGGTCATCGAAAAGCTTCTTTCAATAGCCAAACGAAGCAACTGTGATTCGGTTCACCCAGGTTACGGATTCTTGGCCGAAAACGCCGAGTTTGCTAGGGCCTTAATCAAAGCCGGCCTCACCTGGATTGGGCCCTCCCCAGAAGCAATCGAAAAACTGGGAGACAAAGTCTCCGCTCGACATGTTGCCGAAAAAGTCGGTGCTCCCCTAGCTCCTGGAACACTCGATCCGGTTTCTAATGCCAAAGAAGTTCTGGATTTTGTCGCCCAGCACGGATTGCCGGTAGCTATTAAGGCAGCCTACGGCGGAGGTGGCCGAGGCATCAAAGTTGCCTACCAAGAATCCGAAGTCGAGGAAATGTTTGAATCCGCAACCCGCGAGGCCATCGCGGCTTTCGGACGTGGAGAGTGCTTCGTTGAAAAGTACCTAGAAAAACCTAGGCACGTTGAGACTCAGTGTCTGGCCGATTCAAAAGGCAACGTAGTTGTAGTTTCCACTCGCGACTGCTCGCTCCAGCGCAGACACCAAAAACTAGTTGAAGAAGCTCCCGCTCCGTTTTTGACTCCTGAGCAAAACAAGAAACTTTACGAGGCCTCTAAAGCCATCCTGAAAGAAGTTGGATACCTGGGAGCTGGAACTTGTGAGTTCCTGGTTGCCCAGGACGGAACAATTTCATTCCTCGAGGTCAACACTCGCCTGCAAGTTGAGCACCCGGTCTCTGAAGAAGTCACTGGTCTTGATTTAGTTCGTGAACAATTCCGAATTGCCGAGGGTGGCATTTTGGATTATGGCGACCCGCAAGTTTCAGGTCACAGCTTCGAATTTAGAATCAACGGTGAAGACCCAGGTCGAAACTTTATGCCGGCTCCAGGATCAGTTCACGTCTTCAAAGCACCGAGTGGTCCTGGAGTTCGAGTAGACAGCGGTGTCGAATCAGGCGATGAGATTTCTGGAAACTTTGACTCGATGATTGCAAAGTTGATTGTCACAGGCAAGGACCGAACTGAAGCACTGGAGCGTTCTAGAAGAGCTCTTGCCGAAATGGAAGTTCTCGGACTTCCAACAGTTCTTCCCTTCCACAGAAAAATTGTTGACGATCCGGCATTTATTAGTTCCGACGGAAAATTCGGTATTTACACCCGCTGGATTGAAACTGAATGGGTGAACGATCTAGAGCTATGGGGTGGCCTAGCAGACCAGCTAGATTTTGCACCTGCCGCAAAAAACTCAGTGGTTGTTGAGGTTGAAGGAAAGCGCATCGAGGTGAGCATTCCGGCTCGCTTCCTTCACACCGGAACTGGGTCTCCAACAGCCGGACGAGCACCAAAGCGAAAAGTTTCTGCCCATCACGCATCTGCTGGAGCATCGGAATCGGTAATCAAGGCTCCTATGCAGTCAACGGTTGTGAAGATTGCAGTTTCGGTCGGTGACAAGATTGTCGAGGGTGACCAGGTTCTAGTTCTTGAGGCTATGAAGATGGAGCAATCCATCACCTCTCCACGAAACGGCATCATCAAGCAAATCAAGGTCGCCGTTGGCGACACCATTGCCTCCGGTACTGCCCTGGTGGAGTTTGAGGACTAGTTGAGCCAACGCGCGTGGAGCTAGACTCAAATCCATGACTAATCCCCTAGAAACCATGACCAACAGCCCTTTCGAAATTGCGAAACAGGCAGCCGAGCAAATCAGGCAAGCAACGGGTGTTGAAAAACACGACATCGCACTAACCCTTGGATCAGGTTGGGCTAAGGCCGCCGATCTGATTGGTGAAACTGTTGCGAGTGTTCCTGCCAAGGACATCATTGGATTTTCTGCTCCGATTGTTGAAGGTCACGTAGCTTCAATTCGCTCCATCAAGCTTCCAAGTGGTAAGCATGCACTGGTGCTGGGTGCAAGAACTCACTACTACGAAGGTCACGGAGTTCGTCGAGTAGTCCACGGAGTCAGAACTGCAGCTGCAACTGGTGCGAAAGTAATGATTTTGACCAATGGTTGTGGTGGTATCAAAGAGAGCTGGAAGGCAGGTACACCGGTTCTAATCAGCGACCACATCAACCTAACCGCGGACAGCCCTCTTGAAGGTGCAACTTTTATTGATCTCACCGATCTTTACTCCAAGCGCCTTCGTGAAGTTGCAAGAACCGTGGATGCATCACTTGATGAAGGTATCTATGCCCAGTTCCGCGGACCACACTACGAAACCCCGGCTGAAGTCCAAATGGTAAAGCACATGGGCGGTCACCTAGTTGGTATGTCAACTGCACTAGAGGCAATCGCCGCCCGTGAAGCTGGCATGGAAATCCTAGGCTTTTCTCTAATGACAAACCTGGCCGCTGGAGTTCAAAAAACTCCGCTTTCTCACGCAGAAGTGCTGGAAGCCGGGCGCGAAGCCGAGCCAAGAATTAGCGCACTGCTGGCAGCTATCATCAACAAGATATGAGCTCACTAGAAACACTTATTGCTAAGGCAAAAAGCTGGCAATCCCAAGATCCTGACGCCGAAACCAAGGCGGAACTTGAAGCACTGATTCTTGCAGGCGACGAGCAAGGCCTTGCTTCACGATTCGGTGGGCGCTTGGGATTTGGAACTGCAGGTCTTCGAGGAGAGCTTGGAGCCGGCCCAAACCGAATGAATCGTGTTTTGGTGGCACAGGCAGCAGTTGGAATAGCTAGATACCTAAAGGCAAACTTTGATGATCCAAGTTGCGTGATCGGTTTTGACGCCCGGAAAAACTCAGAAGTATTTGCCAAGGACTCTGCCGAAATTCTTGTTGGACTTGGAGTCCGCGCCTATCTTTACGATTCGCTTGTTGCAACCCCGATGGTTGCATTTGCTGTGCGGGAGTTGGGCTGCTCGGCAGGAATTATGGTGACCGCCTCACACAATCCCCCAGCCGACAACGGATACAAAGTATTTGATTTCACAGGCTCGCAGATCATTCCGCCGATGGATGCTCTGATCGCATCGGAGATTGACAAGTTTGCCGAAAACGCATCAGTTAGTGATCTTGTTAGATCCAGCGACTACTCGAGTGTTCCAGCCAGCATCTCCGCGGACTACCTGCAAGGTGTCAGTGGCCTGATGAACCGCCACTCAGATCGAAAGAGTCTGAAGATTGTTTACTCGGCTATGCACGGAGTCGGTGCCGAGTTCATTGAGAAGATTTTTGATCTTGCAGGCATGGATGCACTAATTCCCGTTGAATCCCAACACAAACCAGATGGAACATTCCCAACGGTGGCTTTTCCAAACCCTGAAGAGCCAGGCGCGATGGATAAGTCAATTGAAACAGCTAAGTCAAATGGAGCTGACCTAGTTTTGGCAAATGATCCAGACGCAGACAGGCTTTGCGTGGCGTACAAGGACTCAACTGGAAACTACATCCAACTTTCAGGAGACGATTTAGGTTTGTTGCTTGCCGAGGAGCTAGCCGGTCGAGCAAAAAGAGAAGGGGTTTCTGGAACTCTTGCCTGCTCGATTGTTTCGAGTTCTGCAATTGAAAAAATTGCCGAACACTACGGTTTAGATTTTGCTCAGACACTCACTGGATTCAAATGGGTTGGCAGAGTGCCAAACCTGATCTTTGGCTACGAAGAAGCCCTCGGGTATTGCGTTGATTCCAAACGAGTAAAGGACAAAGACGGTCTATCCGCAGCCCTTGTGGTTGCAGACATCGCAACCACGTTGGCAGCTTCTGGCTACACCATTGGGGATCAGCTAGAAAAGCTTGGGGCTCGCGACGGATACTTCGCTACAGGTCAGATTTCCATTAGGGTGAAAGATTTATCAATTATTGAAAATCTGATGAAAAAACTTAGAGCCAATCCGATCCAGGAACTAGATGGGCAAGCAGTTGTATTCACCGACTATTTGAACGGTTGGGGAAATCTCCCTGGAACCGATGCCATCCAACTTGATTTAGCCGATGGCAGAAGAGTAATTGTTCGGCCTTCTGGAACTGAGCCCAAGGTCAAGTGTTACTTGTTGGCCGTTGCCGAGGAGAGCAATAAATCCCAAAGCATGCTCGCCTCTCTGAAAGCTGCCGTGCAGAAGGTTCTGGACTAAGCCTTCGGGTTTTTGATAAAAGCCTTTACGCTCGCAGGAACACTCAAAGCTTCTGATTCTTTATCGCTCGGGATTGCGTCGTCAGCCACCACTCGAATCGGGATAACACCTGACCAGACGCCGGTTCCCGATCCTTCGCCATCTTCGGGCATGCCGGTTCGAACCTTCACCGAAGCCTCTTCGAGAGACAGCGAGAGCAATGTGGTGGCAGCCAATTCCTTAGGTGTTGAAGATCTAACCTCAGATACGCGACCGGGGATTAAACCGTTACTTACCTTTTCAAGAAGTGCGTTTTTCTCCGGACCAGTGATTTCTTCGGCGGCTCCAAGGATTACGACCGAGCGATAGTTCATGCTGGAATCGTAAGTGGTGCGGGCAACAACCATGCCATCAAGCTTGGTCACTGTTACGCAAGTTGGAATTCCCTTGGCAAGTTCTCTCATGAAGCGTGCTCCAGAAGATCCGTGAATCAAGATGCGATCGCCGTCGCGAACAAAGCCATAGGGCAAAACAAATGGCTGGCCGTTTTCAACATAGCCAACGTGGCAAAGGATTGTTGAGTCCAAAATCTCATACATCTCGTCGCGGTCTTCGACGGAGCGTTTTTTCAGGCGGTTAATCGCCGTTCTATCGGTTTGGCCCGGGTTTGGTAAGGACATGGCTAGAGCCTATAGCTTTAGAGCAAAGCCTTGGAAAGCTTGGTGTTTAGCTCTTCGAGATCAAAGAAGTGGTCGATAGAAATAATCTCGGCGTTTAGCCCTCTAAGGGATTCCACTAACTCTGGAGTGGTTAGGACAATCTGAGCATCGAAGGCCGCGCCCCTGGCTGTTGCCATATCGGCGGCTTCAACAGTTGCGTAAACACCGATCATCTTGAGCACTTTCTCAGCGTTGATTTTTAGTAGCACTGAGGTGCCAATACCCATTCCACAAACCGCAATAATCTTCACTTAGCTATTGTCCCAATAACTTAACCAAGATGTATACGGATTTGCTCGGATTCGGAGCTAGTTAGCAAAGCGTTCACCCGTTCCTGATCTGAAAGCACCTGCGCTAGCTGTGCCATGGTTTCGAGGTGTGATTCGTGATCAGTAGCAGCAAGCCCAAAGACAAGCTGGACTGGGTCATTCTGTGAATGCTGAAACTCAATTGCTTGCTTGAGTACTAGCAAACTAAGACCGGTTTCGATGACATCCTCACTGGGCTTGCCGTGGGCAAGAGCAATTCCAGGTGCAATAACGATGTAGGGGCCAAAGCGCTCAACTGCCTCAAGCATTGATGAAACGTAAGAAGGTTTTGCTTTTCCACTTTGAACCAGCAGTTCTCCGGCTAATTGGATTGCTGCGCTGCGGTTATCAACCGAGTCTTTGATGAGAATCGAACCCTCACCAAAAGCATCAGCAAGCAAAACCATTAGGCGTTAGCGAATCCGTCGCTAATCATGTCGATTAGCTCTTCGCGATCATCCAGTGCTTGGAAAGCAGATTCAGCAGCGTTTAGCTGGAACTGCTCCAGATCAGCAAGGCTGTATCCGAAGTTTGTCATCAAGAGTTCAAGCTCGCGAGTAAGCGAGGTTCTGGACATCAATCGGTTGTCGGTGTTTACAGTCACCTTGAATCCAAGACCATAAAGAATGTCGAATGGGTGATCAGAGAACTGGTCTCCCAGCATTGAGATAGCACCGGTTTGCAAGTTTGAGGATGGTGATAATTCCAGCGCAATCTGGCGATCGTTTACCCACTCTGCTACCTCGCCAAGTACAACAAGGTCAGTGTCGCCTTCGGTGCGGGAGAACATAACATCTTCGATGATTCTTACTCCGTGGCCAATTCGTAGCGCCCGCCCGGAAATAATCGCATCCCTGATGCTCTCTACTCCATCGCCTTCTCCGGCATGAACTGTGACAGGGAAGAAATGCTCTGCTAGATAATCGAAGGCTGCTTTGTGCCTAACCGGCATAAAGCCTTTCTCGGCTCCAGCAATGTCAAAACCAACAACACCGTTTTCACGGTGCCTAACGGCAAGTTCGGCAATTTCCATTCCTCGATCTGCGTGACGCATTGCTGTGACTAGTTGTCCGGTTCGGATGAATCCACCCTTTGCCTCAACATCAGCCATGCCCTGCTCAAGTCCATCCTGGACCGCTTCGACTGTGTCATCGAGGGTAAGTCCCGAGCGAAGATGCTGTTCTGGAGCCCAACGGATTTCTCCATAGATAACTCCGTCATCGTGTAGATCTAGCACGAATTCCTTGGCTACGCGAGCAAGACCTTCTTTGGTCTGCATAACTGCAGTGGTGTGATCGAAAGTTTCTAGATATCTCTCAAGAGAACCTGAATCAGCAGCGCTGAAAAACCAATCTCCGAGTTCCTTAGCTTCAGTTGCTGGAAGCTTGTGCCCAATCGCATCGGCGAGCTCAATTATGGTCTGCGGCCTAAGTCCACCATCAAGATGATCGTGCAGTGAAATCTTGGGCAGCGCTTTGATTTTTGAGTCCATGAGTTATTTGTTCCTTTTGAGAAAATTAGCTGATTCGGTCGAGAATCAACTTTCTAGCAACCACTGCTTGAGCCTCAATGCTATAAGCATTCTCGATTGTCTCGGATGCGCGCTGGAAACGAGCCGGTTCATCGGTGTATAGCGTGTAAAGCGGATCTCCCGCCTTTACGGTATCGCCCAGCTGAGCATGCAAAGTGACCCCGGCACCAAACTGAATTGGGTCTTCTTTTCTGGCTCGCCCGGCTCCCAATCTCCATGAAGCAAGTCCCACAGAAAGTGCGTCTAGTTTTGTGATTACGCCATCAGAAGTTGCCTTTACGGTTTGTGATTCTTTGGCAACAGGGAGTTTGGCATCAGGGTCGCCACCTTGAGCGCTGATCATCGCGCGCCACTTATCCATAGCGCGACCATCTTTAAGTGCACCCGCAACATCCGCATCTGGCTTGCCAGCAAGAGTTAGCATCTCGGTTGCCAAAGCGATTGTGATTTCGACAACATCGGCGGGTCCCCCACCTGCAAGAACTTCAACCGACTCTTCAACTTCCAGAGCGTTTCCAACCTTTAGTCCTAGGGGTGTTGACATGTCAGTAAGAAGTGCGGAAGTTTTTACTCCCGCGTCTTTACCGAGCTGGACCAATACTTCAGCAAGCTCCCGGGCCTTGGAAAGCTCTTTCATAAATGCACCAGATCCGACCTTCACATCCAGTACTAGTGAGCCGGTTCCTTCAGCAATTTTCTTGCTCATGATTGAGCTGGCAATAAGTGGAATTGCCTCAACGGTTCCGGTCACATCACGAAGGGCGTAGAGCTTTTTATCCGCTGGGGCAAGGCCGGAGCCTGCCGCACAAATAACTGCACCAACTTCCTGCAGCTGTTTTTTCATTTCGTCATTAGACAAATTTGCTCGCCAACCTGGAATTGATTCGAGCTTGTCTAGTGTTCCTCCGGTGTGTCCAAGACCACGGCCAGAAAGCTGAGGAACTGCAACTCCAAACACTGCAACCAGCGGTGCGAGTGGAAGTGTGATTTTGTCACCGACTCCGCCGGTTGAGTGCTTATCCGCTGTTGGGACACCGAGAGACTCAAAGTTCAGTGTCTCCCCCGATGCAATCATGGCCAGGGTGAGATCTTTGATTTCACGACGGTTCATACCGTTCAAAAGAATTGCCATCGCCATTGCTGACATTTGCTCGTCAGCGACTTTGCCAGCTGTGTAGTTTTCAATCAGCCAGTCAATGGCTTCTTTTGAAAGTTCCTGCTGGCTACGTTTGGCGATGATCAGGTCAACCGCGTCGAAGCTACTCACGAACGCTCATTCAGTTCTCGAGGTCCAAAGGCATCAGGTAACACTTCTTCGATGGTTTTGATGCCCGATACAGTCTCGAGCAGCATGCCAGGAGCCGAGTGCTCGAAGAGTAGCTGACGGCATCTACCGCATGGCATCAGAATGTTCTCGTGCTTGTCGACACAGTAAAAGGCAACTAACTTGCCAGGGCCGGTTCTAAACAAGTCAGATACCAGCGAGCACTCAGCGCACAAAGTCACACCGTAAGAAGCGTTTTCAATGTTGCAGCCAGAAACAATTCGTCCATCTTCTGTCAGGGCAGCGGCTCCCACCGGAAACTTTGAGTAAGGCACGTATGCCTTTTTCATTGCGGTGATGGCCTCTTGCTTGAGAGTGTTCCAGTCGATGTTCATTTCTAGCCCTTCACATATGGAATACCGTCGGCAGCCGGTGGTCTGGAACGACCAACGAAGCCAACCACGGCAATGATTGTCACGATGTAAGGAACCATTGTGATGAAATTTGTAGGGATTCCAGGACTTACCTGGTTTGCCCAAACTCTCAAGATAATCGAGAAACCAAACAGCAATGCAGCTGCTGTTGCATATCCTGGGTGCCAGCGTCCCAAGATAACAACAGCCAAAGCGATAAATCCAAGACCACCAGACATCTCTCGTCCGAACGATCCAGAGCTACCGATAGTTAGCGCTGCTCCTCCTAAACCTGCAAGAAGCCCTCCAAGAGTCACCCACCAAAAACGAGTGCGGCCAACGTTAATACCAACTGTGTCAGCAGCTAGTGGATTTTCTCCAACTGCACGAGCGCGAAGACCTAACTTGGTCTTGAACAGCACAAACCACAAAACGATAACTATCGCGATTGCAAGCCAAACCGTAATGCGGTTCTGGAATAGCACTGGCCCAATAATTGGGATATCTCCAAGGAAAGGAATGTGAATAATCGGTAGCGTTCCAGGGCTGTTGGTTGCTGACTCATCCTCGGTTACCCACTGCTGGTAAAGGAAGTTTGTAATTCCAATGGCCAGTACGTTCAAAACAACACCGACGATAATCTGCTGCGCCAAAAAGCGAACTGCGAATACCGCTAGCACAGCCGAGAAAAGTGCTGCTGTGATCATCGCTGAGATTATTCCAATAATCTGATTTCCAGTCAGAGTGCTAACAACCGATGCCATAAATGCACCAGTAAGCAGCTGTCCCTCAATTGCGATGTTTACAACACCGACTCGCTCGCTCATAACTCCAGCCATAGCGCCAAGCATGATTGGGACCGCGAGGACCAGTGCGGAGCCCAGAATAAATGCCACCGGCACCACTTGGCCGCCAGCAAGCCATCCAAGAAGAGCAACCAGAGCAATTGCCCCAAAGGCAATAGAAAACCAAATTGAAGAGCGGATGTTCTTAGCTACCTGCCAAGACACAAAACCTGCTATCGCAAGCAACAAAATACCCGATGCGATTCCAAGCACGTTCGAGGGAACATCGATGTTAGGTAGCTGAACAGCTTCTCTAACTCCGGTCAATTCAAATGCGACTGACTCTGGTTTACCCAGCATTCCAAAAAAGACTAAGACAACGGCAGCAAGTGTGCCCATAACGGTGGGGGTTTTCCACGATTCACGGGTCTCTTTTTTAGTCTCAGTGCTCATTTCTTGCCTCCTCGACTAAACAGCTTGGATCTCAAAGCACTAAGCACACTAGTGGTCTGCGGAGGCGGGAGTCTAAAGATTGCCCTGATTAGAGGAGGAGCTGCGATGAACAAAACAATTGCTCCTTGAACAATTCCTAGAACATCAGGTGAAATTCCCACAATCTGAATTGCTGATGAACCGGCCTTGAATGCACCAAAGAGCAAGCCTGCTAACAGCACTCCTGAGGCAGACGAGCCGCCCAAAAGTGCAACGGTGATTGCGTCAAATCCAATACCTGCGTGGCTGGTTGGAGTAACACCACCTGTTGAAGAAAGGGCTTGATTCGCTGCGGCAATTCCAACAAAGGCTGCAGAAAGACCAAGAGCAAGAACAAATGTTCTTTCCACATTGATTCCAGAAGTTTTGGCAGCCGATGGATTAAACCCAACCGCTCTAAGTCTGAAACCAATTGTTGATCTTTCCATGAGCCACCAGTAAACAACAACAGCTGCGATCGAAAGAACGAACCCTAAGTTCAATGCGTAGCTCTCGCCAAGCAGGTAAGGAAGGCGTGCGGTTTCGAAGGCTGGGTCGGACTTTGTGTAGCCGCCTGCAGTTTCACCCTGTAGCAAGGCGTTATCAGTCAACAAGAAGTTAAAGAAGGAGACAATGATGTAGTTGAGCATGATGGTGGTGATAACTTCATTGGCTCCCGTTCGAGCCTTTAGGAATCCAACGAAGGCACCGACCAAGGCAGCTCCAACAATCGCTGCAACTATTGCGACCACGAAGTGAATAACGGGTGGAAGCTCCATGCGGGTTGCCACAAAAGTTGCCCAGATCAGTCCAGAGACTAGTTGGCCAGTGCCACCGATGTTGAATAGCCCGACCCTGAAGCCAAGCCCGATGCCAAGACCTGCGGCAATCAGTGGTGCACCTAAGCGAAGTGTTTCCGTAAGGGGTCTAATAGCACCTTCAAAAGTTGCAGCGTTTGGGTTGTAAACAGAACCCTGAATCAAAGCGCCGTATCCAGCGCCAACCACATCGCCTGCTGCTCGAAGGCTCGCAAGTGGATCGGCAAAGAAGTAACCGATGCTCTGGAGAAATTCTCTATTGGAGATGATCATGAAAAAAGCGCCGACGGCAAAACCAAGAATTACGGACACAACAGTCCTTGTTACTCCTCCAGAAAGAATCTCCTTGAGTGCTGCGTTCCAGTTAATTGGCTCTTTGTTCACAGACTTACTCATGCTGCAACTCCCGCCATCATCTGGCCAAGCTTTGCTCTGTCGGTCTTAGTGTCGACAATTCCGACAATGCGACCGCGATACATAACCGCTATCCGATCAGCCAATGCCAAAACTTCATCCAGTTCGGTAGAAATAAGTAGCACAGCTTTGCCAGCATTTCGCTCTTCCACCAGGCGCTCGTGGATAAATTCGATTGAACCAACGTCGACACCACGAGTTGGTTGAGAAACAATTAGCAAATCAACTTCTCTAGATAGCTCTCTCGCCAAAACGACTTTTTGCTGATTTCCTCCGGACAGCTTTCCGGCTGGAGTTAGAGCAGAAGTGGTTCTAACATCAAACTCTTTGACTCTTTCTTCAGCTAGACGCGCTCTGGTTGCAAATGCAATACCAAAGCCATTGGCGTAAGGCTTTGTGAACGACCCGTTCAGCATTAGGTTTTCAGCGATAGAAAATTCAGAGATGAGGCCGTTTTTCTGTCGATCTTCAGGAACGTATCCGACACCTTTTTCAAGAATGCTTCTAACCGACTTACCTCGAACACTCGAGCCGGAAATTGCAATATCTCCCTCGTTGGAGTGGATAGACCTAAGTCCCAGAATTGCTTCTGCAAGTTCGGTTTGGCCATTTCCTTGCACGCCGGCAATGGCAAGAATTTCTCCAGCTCTTACTTCAAAACTTACGTGGTCTACCGCTCGCTGGTCTCGATCATCAAGCACTGAAAGGTCTGAAACACTGAGCACAACCTTGCCTGGCTCGGCAATCTTCTTATCCACTGTCAAGCCAACATCGCGGCCGACCATCATGCT
>Ga0247833_1000256_pt1 | contig 95994 bp, 88 predicted proteins | sample LaCruzMarch2015__7_FD_187117 | JGI IMG/M metagenome (GOLD analysis project Ga0247833, IMG submission 187117) | Freshwater microbial communities from meromictic Lake La Cruz, Castile-La Mancha, Spain - LaCruzMarch2015_8m | ecosystem: Environmental > Aquatic > Freshwater > Lake | place: Spain...
ACCGTGGCCGATATCCGGGGCACCAGCCCAAAGGTCTGGAACGCTTGGAAAGCCAAACTGCTGGAAGACCTGTACAAATTGTGCTTGCGCGTGCTGGGTGGCCGCGCCCCCGATGCCACTGCCGAGGTAGAAGCGCGCAAACGCGAGGCCCTGATCGAGCTGGCACGCCAGGCCCAGCCTCACGAAGGGCACAAGGCGTTTTGGGATACTCTCGACTTGAGCTACTTCATGCGCCACGATGCCTCCGACATCGCCTGGCATGCGCGCCAGCTCTCGCGCCATGTGGCCATGAACGCGCCAGAACAGTCTCGCACCATCGTGCGCGCCAGGCACTCCCCGGTCGGCGAAGGTTTGCAGGTGCTGGTGTTCACACCCGACCAAACGGATTTGTTCGCCCGCATCTGCGGTCACTTTGACCAAGCGGGCTTCAGCATTCTGGACGCCAAAATCCACACCACACGCACCGGCTGGGCGCTGGACACCTTCCAGATCGTCACGCCCATGCTGCCCGAGCACTACCGCGAGCTGATGAGCATGGTCGAGTCGGGTCTGACACAGACCCTGGAAAAGCACGGCCCCCTGCCCTCGCAGTCTCGCGGACGGGTATCGCGCCGCGTCAAGAGTTTCCCAGTCACGCCTCGGGTGACGTTGCACCCGGACGAGCAAGGCCAAAAATGGCTGCTCAGCATCTCGGCCAGCGACCGCATCGGTTTACTCTACAGCGTCGCCCGCGTACTGGCCCAGCATGGCATCCACCTGCACTTGGCCAAGATCAGCACCCTGGGCGAGCGGGTAGAAGACACCTTCCTCATCAGCGGCCCGGCCTTGCAGCACAACCGTGCGCAAATCGAGATCGAAACCGAGTTGCTGCATGCTTTGCAGCCCACCTGACGCCCGCTTTTTTTTGACGACTCCACCCTCCTGATTTAAGTCTTGGGCTCAGCGCTGAGGGCGTCTTGCAAAGCCGCATTGAAAAGCGCCGCTGCCTCATATTGCACCCAATGACCAGCACCCGGCACGACTTGCCAGCACCCCCAGCGACTGGCCATCAGCGGCAAGGCTGCAGCCAGCTCTGACAAGCGACCCCGGTACAGCGCGTCATGTTCGCCAAAAATGGCGCTGACCCGTGCGGGCACCTGCGGCAAAACCCGCGCCACGATGTCGGTCGAAGACAAGCGCCGGCGGGGCATGCGGTCGCGATGTACATTGGCGCTGTGCAGACGCAGCGCCAGGTCGTCCAACGCCTCGGGGGCCTGCAGCATCAGGGCCAAAAGGTTGTGACGGTGAACCGACTCTTGCGCCTCGGGGCTTTGCAGGTGTCGCCAACCCTTCAAAGGCGTGCGATCGGGTGCCGCCAGGCCCATGCCTGGTGCTCCCACCAGCACCAATTGCGCCGCATCCTGAGGGTGCTCGGCCAACCACAAGGCTCCGGCCATGCCCCCGAATGAAAAACCCGCGACGCCCACTGGCCCAGCGCAAAAACCCGCGTCTTTCAATTGGTGCAGACCTGCATGCAAATGCTCAGGCAAGTCGTTCACATCGGTGCAGCCCGCAGGCAGGTCCGAGTCGCCAAAGCCCGGCAAGTCGGGCACCAACACGCGCCATCCCGCATCGCGCAGCGGCGCAATGGAAAGCACCCAATGCGTCCAGCTGCCGCTGCCGCCATGCAGCAAAACCAGCGTTGGCTGAGCGACAGAACCCCAAGCGTGCCAGACCATTCGGGCCGATTGGCAAGAAGTCTCGTGGCGCTCGGCCCCAGCCAAAGCCAAGGCCAGTTCGAGGGGCAAAAAATCAGGCAAGTCGACGGCAGACATGGGTTGGGATGGCATCAATAACTGAACGAAGGTGTTGAAGAAAGGACTGGGCGCGCACGCAAAACCGGGTATCAAAAACGGTGGCAGACAGCCCAGCCGCTTCAGCCGGGCCCTTTGGGCTTTGGGTGCTGCAAACGCCAGACCTTGTAAGCTGCCGCGGTGGCCACAGCGCTGGTCACCATGCTGGCCACAAACACACTTTGCAAACCCCAACGCTCACTGAGCAAACCGCCCAGTAAAGCCCCAATCACCCCCGGAAAACCATAGGCCACCACGGTATAAAGCGCCTGCCCACGTCCGCGCATGCGGCCTGGAAAATGGTGCGAAATCAGGGCAATGCAGACGGTGTGGTGCGTTGCAAAAGTGATGGCATGCAGGGTTTGCGCCAACAACAAGACCCACAGCACATCGGCCCAGTTGGCCGTCAGGCCCATGCGCAGCAGCATGACAGCCGAGCAGGCCACCAGCCAGCCGGTCAAGGGCACGCGCGGCAGCCACCTGGACTGATTGAAAAACCACAACACTTCTACCGCCACCGACAGCCCCCACAGCACCCCAATCATGGTTTTGCTGTAGCCCAATGAGTCCAGGTAAAGGGAGAAGAAAACGTAAATGCCGATGTGCGAGAGCACATGGAAGAAAGTGGAAGCAAAAAACCACTGCACCGCCTTTTGCCTCAGCACCGGTATGACCGACATGTGCTCGCGCACCGGGTGGGCAGCCTCCTTGATGTCGGGCATCCACCACACGCTCAGCAGCACCGCGCACAGGCTGAACACGGTCCAACCAGGAAAGTGCTTCATACCGAAAGATTCGAACCAGGCCCCGGCCACAAATACCGTGACCAAAAAACCCATGGAACCCCACAACCGCACCCGGCCGTAGCGCTTGGAATCAAACGTGCCGTTTTGACTGACCAGGTGAGCCATCGCCGCCTCGCTCATGGGCATCATGGCACTGGTGTGGGTGAACATCAGCAGCAAAACCAGACCCAAGCCGACGGGCCCCCAATCCCAAAAGAGCAGGCAGGACGTGGCAAACGCCACCCCCGCCCCGATCCGCAGCAGCTTGACCCGCTCGCCCGTGCGATCGCTGATGGCCCCCCATGCGTAGGGTGCAAACAAACGGGTTGTGGCCTGCACGGCCGTGAGCACGCTGATGGTGAGCAGGCTCAGGCCCATGTCCTGCAACCACAGCGGCAAATAGGGGTTAAAAAACCCAATGTGCGCAAAGTAGCTGGCCGACAGGGCGGCAAAAGGCATGAGCTGATTGCGCGGCGTCATGCCTTAAGGCTTGGCGGCAGCAATGGGCGGCAAGTCGTGTGCCACATCACCACATTGTGCGCGGTGCTGCAAGGCGTGTTCCATGACGACCAAGGCCAGCATGGCCTCTGCAATCGGGGTGGCACGGATCCCTACGCAGGGGTCATGGCGGCCTTTGGTCAGGACTTCTGTGGGCTGGCCCGCAGCGTCGATCGAGTCGCGAGCAATCAAGATAGAGCTGGTGGGTTTCACAGCAATCGACACCTCAATGTCTTGGCCGGTGCTGATGCCGCCCAGCACACCGCCTGCGTTGTTGCCCACAAAGCCCTCGGGCGTGAGCGTGTCCCCTGCAGTGCTGCCTTTTTGCGTCACACAGCCAAAGCCCGCGCCGATCTCCACCCCCTTGACGGCGTTGATGCCCATCATGGCGTAAGCGATGTCGGCGTCGATCTTGTCAAACAGCGGCTGGCCCAAGCCCACGGGCACGCCCCGTGCCACCACGCGCAATCGTGCACCGCACGAATCGCCCGATTTGCGCAGCGCGTTCATGTAAACCTCCAAGGTCGAGACATCGGCCACCGGGGCAAAAAATGGGTTGTTCAGCACATGGTCCCAACTCTCAAAGCCAATCGGCACCTCACCGATCTGGGTCATGCAGCCGACAAAGGTGGTGCCAAATTTTTCTTTCAACCACTTCTTGGCCACCGCGCCCGCGGCCACCATGGGGGCCGTCAAGCGAGCCGATGAACGCCCACCGCCTCGAGGGTCGCGCAAGCCATATTTGCGCCAATAGGTGTAGTCGGCATGCCCCGGACGAAAGGTCTGCAGGATGTCGCCGTAGTCCTTGCTGCGCTGGTCGGTGTTGTTGATCAGCAGGCAGATCGGGGTGCCCGTGGTCAGGCCCTGGTAAACGCCCGACAAGATCTGCACCGCATCGGGCTCGTTGCGTTGGGTCACAAATTTGCTGGTGCCGGGGCGGCGGCGGTCCAGGTCGGGCTGGATGTCTGCCTCGGAAAGCGTCATGCCCGGGGGGCAGCCATCGATCACGCAGCCAATGGCCGGGCCGTGGGATTCACCAAAGTTGGTGACCGAAAAAAGTTGTCCGAAGGTATTGCCGCTCATGGATGATTATTATCCCAGAGCCGGCCCACGCCTTGAGTGGGCCAGTGTCAAGAAGCCGCTTTGGCTGCAACTTAACGCTCGCCCAGCGACTGGTTCAAGGTTTTGACAACCGGTTTGGCCAAATAATTGAGCACGGTATTGGAACCTGTTTTGATCTCCACCATGCTGGTCATGCCCGGCTGGATATCCAGTTTTTGATCGGGCCTGCCGCTGAACTTGCGCCCATCGGTCTTGATCTGCACCCGGTAATAGGGTTGCTCGCCTTGCTGGAGGTTTTCCGACAAGGTGTCGGGGCTGATGTAGGACAAGATGCCACCTAAGTCCCCATAGATGGTGTAGTCGTAGGCGTCGATCTTGACCGTGGCCTTCATGCCCGTTTTGATGAACGCGATGTCAGCCGAACTGACTTTGGCCTCGATCACCAGGTCCTCTTCCAATGGCACGATTTGCATGACCTCTTCGCCCGGACGGATGACGCCGCCCCGCGTGGTCACCCGCACGTTTTTCACAATGCCGTGCAAAGGCGCACGCAACTCGGTTTGCATCAACTGGTCTTTGCGCTGGGCCATGATTTGCTGCACGCCCGCCAGATCTTCAAGGGCTTTGCTCAGCTCTGCCTGGGTGTCCTGAAAATACTTGTTTTTACGGTTGGTGATTTGCGCCTGGGTGTCGGCAATTTGCCGCTCCAAACGCAAGACCTCGGTCGCACTCACATCGCCCGTCTTGAGTAGGGGCCGCGTCATGTTCAGCTCTTTTTGCACAATGTCTTTGATGTTTTCATAAGACTGCAGCTCGTCCTGGATGGCCAACTGGCGCTTTTTGAACAACATGCTCTGCGTGTCGCGGAACTCGGGATAAGCCTTGGCCTCGGGCGGGAAATTCGGCTCACGCCCCAGCACCTCGGCTTGCAGCCGCGCTACCGTGATGGCCAAGCCAGCCGACTTGGCCCTGGTTTCCAGGTAACTGGACTGTTGGCGAGTGCCGTCGATCTTGACCAGCACCTGATCGCGTTGCACCACATCGCCTTCCCGGACCATCAGCTCTTCGATCACGCCGCCGTCCTGGGATTGGATGATTTGTGAACGAGCGCTTGAAATCACCGATCCAGGAGCACGGGTGATTTGGTCAATTTTGGCAAAGTAAGCCCACGAAAAAAACACCACGCAGGTCAACAGCAGCGACCATAAGGCCCAACGCGAGCCGCGCAATACGCCGCTGAGGTCTTCGCGTTGGTGGTCGGAATCGGAGGGTCCTAAAAACCAGAAAATCTTCATGCCACAGTTCCTTGGGTGCTGGTGAAAGCAGGACGGCTGCTGGCCTGCTGACTCAAACGGTTGAGCACCTCATCGCGCGGGCCATCCAGCACCACCCGGCCTTTGTCCACCACCAAAATGCGGCTCACGTAGGACAAGACCGAGGGCTTGTGGGTGACCACCACGATGGCCGAATCGGTGGGCATGTGATCAAACAGGTGTTGCATCACGCGGTTTTCAAGTTTGGCATCCATGGAGGCGGTGGGCTCATCGAGCAGCAAAATTTTGGGCGAGGCCAGCAACATGCGGGTCAGGCCCACCAACTGGCGCTGACCGCCCGACAAACCGCGCCCGCCTTCGGCGATTTCCAGCTCCAGGCCCATTGGGTGGTTCTGGATCACTTGATCGAGGCCCGTCATGGCGGCGGCCTTGAAAATCTGGCTGTCACTGGGCAAGGGCAAACCCAGGGTCAGGTTGTGCCGCAGAGTGCCATTGAACAGGCGCACGTCTTGGGGTAAATAGCCCACATGTTCGCGCACGAATTCAGGGGCCAGATGGACCATGTCCACCTGGTCCAGATAAACCTGTCCCGAGGTGGGCTTGAACAAGCCCGACAACAACTTGACCAAGGTGGTTTTACCCGAGCCCACCGAGCCCAAAATGGCGACCCGGTCGCCGGGCGCGATCTGCAGCTGGGCCACGTCCAGACCCGGCAGGTCCTTGGTATATGAAAACGTGGCCTTGTTCATTTTGATCTCGCCCCGGCACAGCTCGGGGACCACCAGGCGTTCGCTCTGCTCGCGCTCACTGGGCATGGCCATGATGCCGTTCAGCGATTTGAGCGCGATTTTGGCGTGTTGCCACTGCACGATCAAGCCAGGCAGTTGCGCCACGGGCGTCAATGCCCTCCCCGAGATGATCGAGCAAGCAATCAAGCCGCCCATGGTCAGGTGCCCCGAATTGATGGCATAGGCGCCTGCGGCAATCATGCCTGCGTAGCTCAATTGCTGAATGGTTTGCGTCAGGTTGCTCGACAAGGTGGAGAACTGGCGCATTTTCAGCTCGCTGTCGGCCATGGTCGAGGTTATGCTGCGCCAGCGGTCCAGCATCTTCCACTCAGCGTTGGCGGCCTTGACCGATTCGATCCCGTCGATGGCCTCGATCAGCAAGCCATTCTTTTCATTCGATTCCTTCATGTGCAAGCCGGTGTATTTTTCGATCGAGCCGCGAAACGCCATTCCCGCCAACACCGCCAGGGGCACAGCCACCATGGGCACCAGCGCCACCTGGCCGGCGATGATGGCGATGACCCCCACAAACAAGATGGCAAAAGGCAAGTCGGCCATGATGAAAAGGCTCGAAGAGGTCAAGAAATTGCGCACCGATTCGAAATGCCGGATTTGAGATGCGAAGGTGCCCACCGTGTTGGGCCGCGCGTCCATGCGGATGTCCAGCGCTTTGCCGAAAAACACCGCCGACAACTCCTGGTCAATCGCTTTGCAGGCGCGGTCAACCATGAAGGCCCGCACCTGTTTGAGCACCAACTCCATGAGGATGGCAATGACCACGCCAATGGTCAGTACCCACAAGGTGGAATAGCCCTTGGTCGGAATCACCCGGTCGTAGACCTGCATCGAGTACAAAGCCGCCACCAGTCCCACCAAACTGATCACGCAGGTGGCCACCACGGCCTCAAAAAACACCGCGCGGTAGCGCCGAATCGAGGTGACAAACCAGTCGGTCGCGCTCAGGGCACGGTGACCGGATTCCCCCGGGCGGGCGGGCATGATGCTCAGCTTCAACAAGCGGCCTTGCCGCGCATCGGCCATGGGCAAGACACAGGGATGGCCTTCAGGGTCCTGGCAAGTCAGGCGGTGACGACCGGATCCTCCGCGCACCAACAAAACCTGCTCGCCTTCAGAGCCCACCCAAAGCAGCGGGAAATCGGACGACTTGAGGTTTTTGGGGTCTACCGCATGGATGTGCGCCGTGGGAAAGCGGCCCAACCACCACGCTTTGACCCGCTCCTCTCGGCTGAGGTGGTCGACCATGAGGCCGTCGGTGGTGCGCGACATCATGCCAAAACGGTGCGAAGGCACGGCCTGGCCCAAAAGTCCTGCCAAACGCGACAAGACCACCGCCAAGTTGCGGTCCAGCATCATGCTGGATGCACTGTCTTGTTCAGTCATGGAGCTGGCCGAGCGCTGGGGCGCTCATGGGCCCGGTCAGCAGCATCAGGCGCAGTTGCAGCGACTGGGTGCTGGAGGCCACATCGACCGCACTGTAATGGGCTTGAGCGCTCTCGCGAAGGGCGTTGAGCACATCCAGCCAGTTTTTCTTGCCAATCTGGTATTGGCGTAAATAAGAGGCCACCACATCTTCTGTGGCCGCAACCAGCAAGCGGGCCGGTTCGACCTGTTGGGCCAAGGCGTCGAGGTCGGCCAAGGCTGTGCGCACCTGCTGCTCGAGCTGGCGCTCAAACACCACGGTGTTTTGCAGGCTGTTTTCCAGGCGCGAACGGGCTGCAGCGGCAGCGCTCCGGGCCGAAAAACCTGGGCCTGGCGAGAACTGCAGCGACAAATAAGTGCGGTTGGGCAGCGCTGGATTGTCTTGGCCACCTAAATTCTGCCGATGGGCCAAGGCCACCGTCGGATACAAGCCTGCTTGGGCCATGTCGATTTGTGCTTGTGCAACCTCTTGCTGAGTGCGCCAGCGCATCAACTCGGCCGAGTGGGATTTGCTCGCCTCGATGGCCACGCCAACGTCCTGCTGAGGCAGGGCCAAGCGGGTGGGTGCTTTCAAAGCCGTGTAGGGCTCGCCCACCAATTGCTGCAATGCCAACTGCGCCGTTTGTCTGGAACGGTCAAACTGGACGCGTTCGGAAACGGCTTGCTGAAAACGCGCAGAAGCCAGCACCTGATCGGTCAATGGGCTGATCTCGGCCGCTACGCGGCGTTGGATCAACTCCAGCAGCTTGCGGTGTTCGTCCTCGGTTTTACGGGCCACGTCCAAACGTTGATGCCAGCGCAGCACTTCAAAAAACTGCTGTCCTGTTTGTTGCATCAGGCTGTTGCGTGTTTCCTGCAGGCCCGCCTCAACCAGCTTGAGTTGGGCCAATGCCAAACGGTTTTGGGCGTCAATTTTTCCGCCCGCCCAAAGCGGCTGCTGCACCAGCAAGGCCGCTTGAGGGCGACCACCCGAAGCGGTGGCTTCGGTGCTCACGGTGGGAAAGCGCGACCACTTGGCGGTCTCCAGATCGGCCTGCGCCGCTTGCACCTCGGCCTGCTTGGCTTTCACGCTCGGGTGGTGGGTTGCCGACAGGCTCAGGGCATCGGCCAGTTTTAACTCAGTGGCCACAGAAACACCGGGCCAGCCCCCTAGCAGGGCCGTGAACACCAAGCAGGCATGCCAAACTTTACGTTGGATCATTTGAGTAAAAACACTTCTCAGTGTTTTAATATTTTAGTACTTAAATATTATTGCATGTTATTACCCAGTAAATGCTAAAAAATACCTGTGTTCATGCCCACAACAGACAAAAAAACCGGAGTCTCCTCAGGGATAACCATCACCCCATGCTGAAGAAGACGGGTTGCTGGCGGATCAGGTGGGGGCCGTATTGCTTTCCTGGTCGGGCCAGTCGCGGATGTAGGCCTTGAGCATCTTGTTCTCAAAGTCCTGGCTGTCCACCACGGCTTTGGCCACATCGTAAAAGCTGATCACGCCCATCAAGGTGGACCCATCCATGATGGGCATGTAGCGGGCGTGGCGCTCCAGCATGATGCGGCGTACCTCGTCCAGATCGGTGTCACTGCTGCAAGTCATCGGCTGGGCGTCCATCGCTTCAAGCACCGTGGTCTGGCCCACTTGACCGCCATTTTTGACCACTTGCTGGATCACCTCGCGAAACGTCAGCATGCCCACAAGTTGTCCATGGGACATGACCACCAAAGAGCCGATGTCTTTTTCGGCCATGGCGTTGAGAGCGGAGGCCAACAATTCATCAGGCTTGACCGTGAACAAGGTACTGCCCTTGACGCGCAAAATATCATTGACTTTCATGGCATCTCTCCTGTGGTTTGTTTGTAAAAGACGAAGATTTAATATAGCCCACAATGTATGGCGTGCACAGCGATTCGCACACGCTGGCCTTTTCTTTTTTCGGAGACAACCCATGGCTGGTTACAGTGATCCCGGTTTTGACACTTTGGCCCTGCATGCGGGTGCCGCTCCCGACCCCAGCACGGGCGCTAGGGCAGTGCCCATCCACCTGACCACTTCTTTCGTTTTTGAATCCAGCGACCAGGCCGCGGCGCTGTTCAATCTGGAGCGCCCGGGCCACGTCTACAGCCGCATCAGCAACCCCACCAACGCGGTGCTGGAGCAGCGCATCTCAGCCCTTGAAGGAGGCATCGGGGCCATCACCACATCCAGCGGTCAAGCGGCCTTGCACCTGGCCATTGCCACCCTCATGGGCGCGGGCTCCCACATCGTGGCCTCCAGCGCTTTGTACGGCGGCTCACACAATCTGCTGCACTACACACTGAGCCGCTTCGGCATCCGCACCACCTTTGTCAAACCCGACGACCTGGACGCCTGGCGCGCCGCCGTGCAGCCCGACACCAAACTCTTTTTTGGCGAAACCGTGGGCAACCCCGGCATGGACGTGCTGGACATCGAAACGGTCAGCGCCATCGCGCACGAGGCTGGCGTTCCGCTTTTGGTGGACTCCACCCTGACCTCGCCCTGGCTGATCAAGCCTTTTGACCACGGGGCCGATCTGGTTTACCACTCAGCCACCAAGTTCTTGTCGGGCCACGGCACGGTGGTGGGCGGCGTGGTGGTCGATGGCGGCAGCTTTGACTGGGACAAATCGGGCAAATTTGCCGAACTGAGCCAAGCCTACGAAGGCTTTCACAACATGGTCTTCAGCGAAGAAAGCACTGTGGGCGCCTTTTTGCTGCGCGCCCGGCGCGAAGGCCTGCGCGACTTCGGCGCCTGCATGAGCCCGCACACCGCTTGGCTGATCTTGCAAGGCATCGAGACCCTGCCCCTGCGCATGGCCCGCCATGTGGAAAACACCGCCAAAGTGGTCGAATTTTTGGCCGCGCACCCGCTGGTCAGCCGCGTGGGCCACCCGATGCTGGAAAGCCACCCCTCACACGCGCTGGCGCATAAACTCTTGCCACGTGGAGCCGGCTCGGTGTTCAGCTTCGACATCAAGGGCTCACGCGCCCAAGGGCAAAAGTTCATCGAAACCCTGAAAGTGTTCAGCCACCTGGCCAACGTGGGCGACTGCCGCAGCCTGGTGATCCACCCGGCCAGCACCACGCATTTCCGAATGAGCGATGAGGCGCTGGTCACCAGCGGCATTGGCCCCGGCACGATCCGGCTGTCGATTGGCCTGGAAGACCCGGCCGATTTGATTGACGATCTGAAAAAAGCGCTCAAAGCCGCTGAAAAGGCTTGATCCATGAAAATTCGCGCCTACCAAACCTCTGACGAAGCCGCCGTGGTGGCTTTGTGGCAAAGCTGTGATCTGACCCGACCTTGGAACGACCCTTACAAAGACATAGCCCGCAAACTGCAAGTTCGCCCAGACCTGTTTTTGGTGGGTGATGTACATGGCCGCTTGATGGCCAGTGCCATGTTTGGCTACGAAGGCCATCGCGGTTGGGTCAATTACCTGGCCGTCTCGCCTGACCACCAGCGCCAAGGCCATGCCAAAACATTGATGCAGCACGGCGAAGCGCTGCTGCTTGCCTCGGGCTGCCCCAAACTGAGCTTGCTGGTTAGAGCTGGCAACACCTCGGTGGTGTCTTTCTACCAAGCTCTGGGCTACCAAGAAGACGTGGTGGTTTGCCTGGGCAAACGGCTGATCCCAGACCATTGAGAACCGATAACCGCTATGCACATCACATTGCCTCTTCACCGCCTTTACGCCTACACCGGCGGCAAAGAATTCAACCCCGCCCAGCCCACGGCCGTGTTCATCCACGGCGTGCTCAACGACCACAGCGTCTGGATTTTGCAAACCCGTTACATGGCGCACCACGGCTGGAACGTGCTGGCGATTGACCTGCCGGGCCACTGCAAAAGCGAAGGCACACCGCCGCCAAGCGTGGAAGAAGCGACCGACACCGTCATCGCCCTGCTCGATGCGATGAAGATCGACAAAGCCGCGCTGATCGGCCACAGCTTTGGCTCGCTGATCGCGCTCGAAGCCACCGCCCGTGACGCGGCATCGCACCCGGGGCGAGTGAGCCATCTGGTGATGGTCGGCACCGCCTACCCCATGCGCGTGTCGCCTGCCTTGCTCGACCTGTCGGTCAGCGCCCCGTTCAAGGCGATCGACATGGTCAACAGCTTTTCGCATTCCACGCTGGCCCCACCGCCTTCAGCCTTGGGCCCTGGCACCTGGCTGTATGGCGGCAGCAAAGCGCTGATGCGCCGCGTGCTGGCCAGCAACACACAGGTCAATGTCTTCCATACCGGCTTCAAGGCTTGTGACGATTACCGAGGCGCTGAAGCCGCCATGCCCAAAGTCACTTGCCTCGTCCTGTTTGTGTTGGGCAGCGCCGACCAGATGACGCCACCCAAGGCCGCACAAAGCCTGATTGACCTTTGCCCAAAGCCCAAAGTGGTGAAGCTGCCCGCAGGCCATTCGCTCATGACCGAAGCACCCGAGGGCGTATTGCAGGCCCTCAAGGATTTCTTGAAACCGTGAGCTGAACAGCCATTCGCGCACAGGGGTGCGCACCTACAACATGAACACATTGACCGCCCACATCACCCCACCCTTGTCGGCCGAGAGGGCCAAGCACATCGCCCAATCGCTGGACCTGCGGGCTTTGCCGCGCGACTTTCTGGACAACCCGTATCCGGTCTATGCCGCGTTGCGCGAGGCCGAGCCCTTCAAACGCATGCCCGATGGGTCGTATTTCCTCACGCGCCATGCCGATTTGGTGGCGGTGTACCGTGACGCCAAGGTCTTCAGCTCCGACAAACAAGTCGAGTTCGGCCCCAAATACAACCACGCCCCGTTCAACCAGCCACCCTACGCCACAGCCAGTGGTGTGGCCCCGCTGTTCGAGCACCACACGAACAGCCTGGTCTTCAATGACCCACCGCTGCACACCCGGGTGCGCCGCCTGATCATGGGGGCGCTGACGCGCCGCGCCATTGAAGCCATGGAGCCGGGTTTGGTGCTGCTGGTGGACAGCCTGCTCGACAAGATCGAGGCGAAGGGCGGTGGCGACCTGATCGAGGACTTCGCCTCGGCCATTCCGGTCGAGATCATCGGCAACCTGTTGGGTGTGCCGCACGCCGAGCGCGAGCCCCTGCGTGCTTGGTCGCTGGCCATTTTGGGCGCGCTGGAGCCTGCCCTGAGCCCTGAGCAAGAAGCGCTGGGCAACCGCAGCGTCACCGAATTTCTGGCCTATCTGCGCGAGTTGGTGGCGGAACGCCGCCAACACCCGGGCGACCCGGAGCACGACGTGCTGACGCGGCTGATCCAGGGCGAGAAAGATAGCGAACAGGGTGGCGACGCCCTGAGCGAAGTCGAGCTGTTGCAGAACTGCATTTTTTTGCTCAACGCCGGGCATGAGACCACCACCAACCTGATCGGCAACGCCCTCATCAGCTTGCAAGAATGGCCCGAGCAGCGTGAGCAACTGAAAGCAGACCTGAAGCAAGCGGCCAACGACGAAGAACGTGATCGGATCATGGGGCTCGCAGTAGACGAGTTTTTGCGCTTTGAATCGTCCAACCAACTGAGCAACCGCCGCGCCTTGCAGGCCACACAGGTCAACGGTGTCGAACTGCCCGCAGGCGCGTTACTCACGCTGTGCATCGGCGCAGCCAACCGCGACCCGGCGGTGTACCAAGACCCCGAACAACTAGACCTGCGCCGCACCGGCAACAAACACCTGGCCTTTGGCTTTGGCGTACACCAGTGCGCGGGCCTGAGCCTGGCGCGCTTGGAAGGCCGCGTGGCCATCGGCCGCTTTTTGCAACGCTTTCCCGATTTCCAGCTCACCCAAGCGCCCCAGCGCGGCGGGCGGGCCCGGTTTCGAGGCTTTTTACACGCCACTTTTTCGACCCTTTAAACGCCAGAAGACGAACCTTCAAGCTGCACTGCAGGCAGCAAGGACGCCAGCCGAACTTGGTCCAAACCGGTTTGCAGCCACAGCGGGTCGGCTGCCGAGGCCCGCAGCACCAGCAAGCGGTTGGCCAGAGGGGCCACAAGGGCCTGGGCCGGGTCGATCAGCAAAACCTGCCTTGCTTGGGCCTGGTCGTTTTGCTCAGTCAGACGGCCGACCCAATCGAGCGCATGCAAAACGGTCAACACTTGCTGCAACTCGCCCAGCTCCACCCGCAAGCGGGCGGCCAAAGCCCCGGCACTCCAGCCCCGCTGCTGCGTCAACTTGGCGGCATTGAGCTCAGCCAAGACCTCCAGGGCCAACCTGAACGACCAGCCCGCGCCTTCGGGTTTGCGCCAATGCTCACGCCCCAGCTCTGGCAAGCTGGACGCCAGCACCGCCCCCAGCAAGACCAACAGCCAGGTCACATAAATCCAGACCAGTAAAATCGGTACCGCAGCAAAGGCCCCGTAGACCAGTGAATAGGTGGGCACTTCCAGCAGATAAAAGGCCATGCCTTTTTTGGCCAACTCGAGCGACGCGGCCACCAAAAAACCGGCGGTGATGGCATGTCGCCAACGCACCCGGGTGTAGGGCACATAAAAATACAAGCCACTCACACAAGCGGTCAGCAGCAAAAATTCAAAACTGTCGAGCACCCAGCGCACCGAGCCGGGCAGCACATTGACCACATCCCGCGACGCCGTGACCACATACGAGCTGATGGCCAGACTCGCCCCCAGCAGCAAAGGCCCCAGCGTGATGGACGACCAATACAGCAACACCTTTTGCGGCAAGGGCCGCTGCCGCTGCACCCGCCAGATCTGCCCCAAAGTACGCTCGATCGTCACCATCAGAAAAACCGCTGACAAAAGCACCGCCGCCAGACCCGCTGTGCCCAGACGGCTGGCTTTGCGCGAAAACTGGGTCAGGTAACTGAGCACCTGCCGGGCAATGCTTTCGGGCACCAGACTTTCGATCAGCCAGCGCTGGATCATGTCTTGGAACTTGCCAAACATGGGAAAGGCTGAAAAGACCGCCAAACCCAGCGCAAACAAGGGCACCAAGGCCAACACGGTGGTGAAGGTGAGCGAACTGGCACTGAGCCCCAAACGCGCGTCGCGAAAGCGTTCGGCCAAAACGCCGCCCATTTGTCGCCAGGGAAAATCCGACAGCTCTTGCCACCACAAACGGGTGTGTTCGCGCAGGCCGGTCTTGGACAAGGTTGTTTGCATGCCCGGTATGATGCCATCGCAATGAATCCGAACCCCGAAATCTCCCCCCTCCCCCCCCAAGAAACAGCCCCAGCGGGCCTGGACATGACGCGTTGGTTGGCCGTGGGCAGCTTGCTGGGCCTGATCGTGCTGGGCCTGGCTTGGGAAATCTTGCTGGCCCCTTTACGCGAGGGGGGCAGCTGGTGGGCCATCAAAGTGCTGCCCTTGTGCATCCCAGTGGCAGGTTTGCTGAAAAACCGCATGTACACCTACCGTTGGGTCAGCCTTTTGGTGTGGCTGTATTTCACCGAGGGCGTGGTGCGCGCCTGGGGTGATGCCTGGCCGTCCTCAGGGCTGGCCGCGCTGCAAACCTTGCTGTGCACCACCTTGTTTGTGGCGTGCGCGCTGCATGTGCGCATCCGCTTCAAGGCCGCCAAAGCCACGGGCAACTTTGTGCCTGTGCCCCGCGACTGAGCGGCACCGCCACAGCCTGTCTACTCACTTGTGACTGCCATGACCGATCTGACCCCTTCCCAAACCGCCCTGATCGCGCAACTGCGCGCCCTTTGTGGTCATGCCAACGTGCTCACCCACGCCGACCCCGGCGCTGACCTGAGCCCCTGGGAGCAAGACTGGCGCAAACGCGTCAAGGGTCGAGCGCTTGCCGTGGTTCGCCCCGGCAACACGCAAGAAGTGGCCGCCGTGGTCAAAGCCTGCGCGGCGGCCAGTACGCCCATCGTGCCCCAAGGCGGCAACACGGGTCTGGTGGTGGGCGGCGTGCCCAACGGCTCGGGCAACCAGATCGTGCTGAGCATGACGCGCATGAACGCCGTGCGCGCCATCGACCCGGCCAACCTGACCATCACCGTGGAAGCCGGTTGTGTGCTGCAAAACCTGCAGACCGCCGCTGGAAACGCCGGTTTTTTGTTCCCCTTGAGCCTGGGCGCCGAGGGCAGCTGCACCATCGGCGGCAACCTGGGCACCAACGCGGGCGGCACGCAAGTCGTACGCTACGGTAACACCCGCGAGCTGTGCCTGGGCTTGGAAGTCGTCACCGCACAAGGCAAGGTCTGGCACGGCCTGACCGGGCTGCGCAAGGACAACACAGGCTACGACCTGCGCAACCTGATGATCGGCAGCGAAGGCACGCTGGGCATCATCACCGCCGCCACGATGAAGCTGTACCCCCAACCCGCGGCGCAGTTGACCGCTTGGGCCGCCGTGCCCAGCATGGAAGCGGCCGTGCAGCTGCTGGGTCTGGCGCACCAGCGCCTGGGGCCAGGCCTGACAGGCTTTGAGGTCATGGGCCAGTTCGCGTTGAGCTTGGTCGACAAACACTACCCGCAGCTGCGTGTGCCCTTGTGGCAAGAAACGCCTTGGTGCGTGCTGTTGGAAAACTCCGACAGCGAAAGCGAAAGCCACGCTCGGGGACAGTTTGAAGCCCTGCTCGAAGCTGCCCTAGAAGCCGGCTGCGTGACCGATGCCGTGGTCGCCGAAAACCTGACGCAAGCCAAAGGGCTGTGGCACATCCGCGAAAGCATCACCCTGGCCCAGGTGCAAGAGGGCCTGAACATCAAACACGACATCAGCATTCCGGTCTCTCTCATCCCGGCCTTTGTGGCCGAAACCGATGCCTTGCTGGCGCTGGAGGTACCTGGTGTGCGCATGGTGGACTTCGGGCACTTGGGCGACGGCAACCTGCACTACAACGTGCAGGCGCCCGAAGGCGCCGATGAAAAAGCTTTTTTGCGCGAATGTGAAGACAAGATCAACACCCTGGTGTTCGACCAGGTCAAACGCTTTGGCGGCTCGATCAGCGCCGAACACGGCGTGGGCGAGCAAAAAGTGAACAAGCTGCCGCTGTACAAAGACCCCACGGCTCTCGCCATGATGCGGGCCGTGAAAAAAGCGCTTGACCCTCAGAACCTGCTCAATCCAGGGCGGGTGCTGGGCTGAAGTGCCCAGCTTCAGCCATCACTTCACCACCGCCGCGTCGGTCAGTTTTTTGAGCAAAGCAGCCCGGCGGTTTTGCACCACGGCGGCTTGCACCAGGTTTTTGCTCTCGTCAAAGCCGGGCACCTGGTAAGGGCGCTTGGCGGTCAGTTTGACCACATGCCAGTAAGGACCGACCTGGATCGGGGCGGCCGACACCGCGCCCGGGGCCAGGTTGACCACCACATTGGAGATGGCGGGCGCGATCTGGTCGGGCAAGAACCAGCCCAGCTCACCCCCCTTGTCTTTGCTCGGATCCATCGACCGGGTCTTGGCCAAGGCGTCAAACGCCTGACCGCCACGCACCGCCGTCATCACTGTGCGTGCATCGGCCTCTGACGACACCACGATGGTCGAAATTTGGTACTGCTGCAAATCTCCCGCAGACTTCAAGGCCTGGACCTGGCGCTCGTACTCGGCTTTGAGCTCGGCTTCGGCAATCAGGTTTTTGGTGAACTCGTCGTTCAACACCAAGTCAATCAGCAGGTTTTGGCGCATCGCAGTCAATGCGTCTTGCGTGGCGGGCAACTTGTCCAGGCCCCGCTTTTGCGCCTCTTGGGCCATCAACTCACGCGCCACCAGCTCTTGCTTGAGCGCGGTACGCAACTCGGGCGTGTCTTTTTGGCCCTGGGCCACATTGGCCTGGACGTTGCGGTCCATCAAGCGTGCAGCAATCGACACACCGTTGACCACGGCCACAGGGGTGTCGGCGGCCTGTACGGCAAAAGACAGCAAAAAACCGGCGCCTAAGCACAAGCATTCAATAAAACCAAGACGAAAAAAAGCCATGTTTGGACCTTCAAAATCAATGCAATCAAGCCTTAAGCATAGCGCTTATTCGTGCCTTAAACTCAACGGTCATGAACACCCCTACCCACCCCATTCGCAGCCAATACGAAGACTTCATGCGCCACGTTTACACGACGGGCGTACAAAAAGGTGACCGCACCGGTACCGGCACGCGCAGCGTGTTTGGCCACCAAATGCGGTTTAATTTGAACGAGGGCTTTCCGCTGGTCACCACCAAAAAGGTGTTTTTGCGCGCCATCATCGTGGAGCTGCTGTGGTTTTTGCGCGGCGACAGCAATGTGAAATGGCTGCAAGAACGTGGCTGCACCATCTGGGACGAATGGGCCCGCGAAGACGGGTCGCTGGGTCCGGTTTATGGCGTGCAATGGCGCAGCTGGCCCACGCCCGGCGGTGGTCACATCGACCAGATTCAGCAGGTCATGGACACGCTCAAAAACAACCCCAATTCGCGCCGCATCATCGTGAGCACTTGGAACGTGGCCGAACTGGACCAAATGGCGCTCATGCCTTGTCATGCGTTCTTCCAGTTTTATGTGGCCCCTGCGCAAAACCCCGGCGAAAAAGCCAAACTCAGCTGCCAGCTGTACCAGCGCAGCGCCGACATCTTTTTGGGCGTGCCCTTCAACATCGCCAGCTATGCGTTGCTGACGCACATGGTGGCGCAGCAGTGCGACATGGACGTGGGTGACTTCATCTGGACCGGCGGCGATTGCCACATCTACAGCAACCACCACGAACAGGTTGAGTTGCAGCTGAACCGTACCCCCATGGCCTACCCGACGCTCAACATCCAACGCAAGCCCTCGTCGATACTGGATTACGAATTCGAGGATTTCGAAGTGCTGGGTTACGAATGCCACCCGGCCATCAAGGCCCCTGTCGCGGTCTGATGAAGCTGCACCTCATTTATGCCCGAGCCCGCAACGGCGTGATCGGCAAAGACAACCAAATGCCCTGGCACCTGCCCGAGGACTTGGCGCACTTCAAGCGCGTCACGCTCGGTCAGCCGGTCATCATGGGCCGCAAGACTTGGGACTCGCTGCCTTCGCGTTTTCGACCGCTGCCAGGGCGATTGAACATCGTCGTCACACGCCGAAGCGACTGGCGTTCCGATGGCGCACTGCGTGCAGCATCGATTGGAGACGCCATGCGCCTGTGCAGCGATGTGCCCGATGCATGGATCATGGGCGGTGCCGAGATTTACCGCCAAGCCGAGCCCTTGGCCTGTACGGCAGTGGTGACCGAGATCGATGCAGACTTTGAAGGCGACGCCTTCGCGCCCGAACTGGGCGCCCAGTGGCAAGAGGTTCAACGCGAACAGCACACCACGACGAGCGGCTTGGGCTTTGCTTTCGTCACCTACCAACACAACATCAAGCCATGAAAATTGCCACCTGGAATGTGAACTCCTTGTCCGTGCGTCTGCCGCAAGTGCTGGACTGGCTGGCCGCCAACCCGACCGAGGTGCTGGCTTTACAAGAACTCAAGCTCACGGACGACAAATTCCCTGTGGCAGCTTTCACCGAGGCGGGTTACCAAGCCCAGTGGTTTGGCCAAAAAACCTACAACGGCGTGGCGCTGATCTCCAAGGCGGCAGGCAGCGATGTGGTGAAAAACATCCCTGGCTTTGAAGACGACATGTCCCGTGTGATCGCCGCCACCTACCCCGATGAGGCGGGGGGCACGGTGCGGGTGATCGGCGCTTATTTCCCGAATGGCCAAGCACCGGACAGCGACAAGTTTGTCTACAAAATGCGCTGGCTGGATGCCCTGCGCGACTGGGTGCAAAGCGAGATGCAAAAGCACCCGATCCTCGTGCTCACGGGCGACTTCAACATCACCTTTGACGAACTCGACATGTGGGACCCGGTGGGCCTGGCGGGCACCATCCACTGCACCGTGGCCGAACGTGAAAAGCTGCAAGCCCTGACCGATTTGGGCCTGGCCGACAGCTTCAGGCTGTTTGAGCAGCCAGAGAAAAGCTACAGCTGGTGGGACTACCGCGAGTTTGGCTTTCGCCGCAACCGGGGCCTGCGCATCGACCACATCTTGATTTCGCAAGCCCTCACAGCACGCGCCAGCGCCTGCGTGATCGACCGCACCCCCCGCAAAAACGAGCGACCCAGCGACCACACGCCTGTGGTGCTGACGCTGTCCGCCTGAGCTGCTGACCATCAGGATCAGGGCCCCTTGCCTCGGATCAGGGAGGCACGGTGTGGTGCCAATACCGCCGAGCCCAATCCCTTTCACAGTGCACCGCTTCGGGTTTTGAGCTGACCCAGCGCGCAGCGCCGCAGCGGGTGTTTTCAACCAGCTTTATGCCCAACGCCCTGTAACGCTGAACTACAGGCTCTGCCGGATGGCCGTAGCGGTTGCGGTAGCCGGCTTGAACCACGGCCACTTGGGGCTTCAAGGCTTCGATGAATGGGCCAGTGGACGATGTTTTGCTGCCATGGTGTGGCACCAAGAGCAGGTTGACGGGCTGAAGGCCAGACGCCACCAAGGCCAACTCTTGCGGGGCCTCAATGTCACCCGCCAACAAAGCCGAGGCTGTGCCGTGGCTGATGCGCAGAACACAGCTGACCGCATTGGGCTTGGTTTTTTTGTCCAGCGGCATGCCTGTGGCTTGCGCAGGCGGATGAAGGATCTCAAAAAGCACCCCATCCCAGACCCAAGATTGCCCGGCTTGGCAGCGCGTCCAACCAGGCCGCAGGCTGTGCAAAGCATGCTCATCTTCCAAAGAAGACCACAGCGCCGCTTGAGGCGGCATCGACAACACGGCGGCTGCACCACCCGTGTGGTCGCTGTCACGGTGGCTGAGCATCAACACATCCAAGCGTTCAGCCGATTGGGCCAACAAGGGCACCAACACCCGATGCCCTGCATCACTTTCGGATGAATAACGCGGCCCTGCGTCGTACAGCAAGCTGTGCAGAGCGGTTCGCACCAGCACCGCATTGCCCTGACCCACATCAGCGGCCAGCAACTCAAAAGTACCCGCGGCAGGCCTGGGCGCTTGCCAAAAAAGAACGGGCCACAGCAGCGGCAGGCCAAGCAACTTCCAAGACAAGGGCGCTTTGAGCACCAGCACCACGGCGCCTGGAAGCGCCAATGCAGCCAGCGCCCAAGGCGCCATGGCCAGTGACACCGAGGACATGGGCCATGAAGCCATCCAGGTCAGCACCATCGACAGTGGCTGCAAGGCCCAAACCGCCAACTCCCAAGCGCCCGACCAAAACACCCCCAGCATGGCCAATGGCGTGACCAAAAAAGTCACCCAGGGAATGGCCAGCAAATTGGCGAGCAAGCCCACCAAAGAAACCTGCCCAAAAAACAACAAGCCCAGCGGTGCCAAGGCGACTGTGACAATGCACTGCTCCCGAAGCAATGCCCCAGCCCGTCCCATCCAAGCACTGGCCCCCTCTGGCTTTTGCCCCGGCTCCCAGACCTGGCCCGTTGCCATCAAAATCCCCACAGCCACAAAACTGAGCCAAAAGCCCGGCTGCAACATGGCCCAAGGGTCCCAGGTCAGCACCACCGCCCCGGCCAAAGCCCAGACCAAGTGCCCAGGCCAGAGCCGGGCCGACAGTTTGAGCACCACCACCACCGCCAGCATCCACATCGTGCGCTGCGCGGGCACCCCCCAACCGCTGAACAAGGCATAAAAACCCGCCAGCACCAGCCCTGCCAACGCCCCCACCTGCGGGGCGGGCCACCGCAAGGCCCCAGCAAACCCCCAAAGCGCCGATCGGCGCCAGCCCCAAGCCACGACCAGCGAAGCCAACCAGGCAAACATGGTCACATGCAGACCTGAAATGCTCATCAAATGGGCCACCCCGGTGGCCCGAAAAAGGTCCCAATCGCTTCGCTCGATGGCCGCCTGATCGCCCGTGACCAAAGCGGCAACCACGCCACTGTGCTGGGCAGACGCCGCCCCCCCGGGCAGCGCGGCCAGATGGGTCAGTAAACGATCCCGAACCGCCTGCCTCCAGCCTTCTATGGGGTGACGCCCTGTGCTGGCCAGCCGCTCAGGGCTCGGGTCTTTGACGCCAGTTCGGACATACCCGGTGGCGCGAATGTTTTGCTCCCACAGCCACAGCTCGTAGTCAAAGCCCCTGGGGTTCAAATGGCCATGCGGCGCTTTCAGCCGAACACGCAGTCGCCATCGTTCGCCCGCCTTCACCGGCTCGGGCAATGCCGACAAATGCCATCCACTGTCGTTGTGGCCCTCATGGCCATACCACCCCAAATACACCTGAGAAGGCAGATCGGTGTCCAAGTCCAACTGTTGTCTTTGGCCTGATTTTTCAACCCACCAGGCCTGCTCGATGCGAAAACGAAAACGCCACCCCACGTCTTGCCGCTGGGGCATGGCTTGCACCACACCCACCACATCCAAGTCTTGCCCCTCCAGCGCGGGGTCGATGGCCAGCGACCGCGACAGCGCATGCAGACCCGTGAGCGCAAACGAGAGACAGACCAAGACGCCCCACGCCACCAGGGTTCTGGCCCCAAAGGTCGGTTTTTGGCGGTGGACCCACCAACCCGCGCCACACGCCAAAGACACCATGGCCGCATAAACCGACAAGGCCCAAAGCGACTGTTGCTGCAGCTGCAGCGCGATCCCAGCACACCATGCCACGAGGCCCCAAAACCACCCGTGCCCCGTGCGCGCGCTCATGGACAAACCCGGCGCGTGAAGCTTGGGCATGGGGGCCGGCTTGAAATGAGCTTCATGACAGCTTCCTTGAATGGGCGGGTAGCAAGAATCGCTCGGCGGGATGATGAGCGTACTTTTTACATCAGTTTAGACAGGTCTCATGCCCTTTGTCTTGATCTGCAGGCGAATGCGTTTCGGCGACAATCCAAACACCGGCGCTGTGATCAGCGCCGAACCACCTCCATCTACCCACAACAAGAGCCCACGACATGAACGTCTATGACACCCTGAAGTCCCTGAACATCGAACTCCCCCCCGTGTCCGTGCCCGCTGCGGCCTATGTGCCTTTTGTGCAAACCGGCAACCTGGTCTTTTTATCGGGCCACGTCGCCAAAAAAGACGGCAAAGCGTGGGTGGGGCAATTGGGCAAGAACATCGACACCGCCGAAGGCCAGCAAGCCGCGCGTGCCGTGGCGATTGACCTGATGGGCACCCTGCACGCGGCCGTGGGCGATCTCAACAGGGTCAAGCGCATTGTCAAAGTGATGAGCTTGGTCAACTCCACAAGCGACTTCACCGAGCAGCATCTGGTCACCAACGGCTGCAGCGAATTGCTGGGGCAGGTTTTCGGACCCCAAGTGGGTGCCCATGCCCGCAGCGCCTTTGGTGTCGCCCAAATCCCGATGGGCGCTTGCGTTGAGATCGAACTGATCGCCGAAATCCATTGAACGACCGAGTCCCATTGGCATTTTTGAAAAGAGAAACACCATGACCATTTCCATGTCCAGCGCCACCCTGCCAGTCTGCACCCGCATGCTCACCAACCTGAGCCATATTCTGGCCAAGGCCGAGCAGTTCGTTGAAGCCAAAAAGATCGACCCCACAGCGCTGACCACCTACCGATTGGCGCCGGACATGCTCCCTTTCACCCGCCAAGTGCTGATCGCTTGCGACGCGGTGAAAAACGGCGTGGCCCGTTTGAGCGGAGTCGAAGCGCCCAAATTTGACGACCAGGAGACCACCCTGGCCCAGCTGCAAGAACGCATCCAAAAAACCCTGGCCTTCATCGCTGCCGTGCCCGCCTCTGCACTGGACGGCACCGAAGACAAAGAAATCACCTTTCCGGCAGGCCCCGGCAAAACCCGCACCCTCAACGGGCAGGACTACCTGACCGGCTGGATGCTGCCCAACATGTACTTCCACATCACCACGGCCTACACCATCCTGCGCCACAACGGGGTCGAGGTCGGCAAGATCGATTACCTGCTGGGAGCTCAGGGCTGAACTGGGCGCTCAGGGCTGATTTGGCGAGGTCAAGCCTGATTTTTCCCCACAGCCCGCGCCCAAAGCTGTGGACAAGTGCAGGGAGAAGCCGCCAAAGGCCCGACCCGCATGGGCCGGCGGGGGATGCTTAAAAAAGCATCACTCGCCCTGGTTACTCCACCCGCGTGACCCGGTTCGGCTTGAAGCCCAGATCGGCCACACGGCCCTTTTTGGCGCGCGCAGCCTTGGCATTGTTCAGGCTACGAATTTCGAGCGTTTCTTCGCGCGCTTTGCCACCGCGCCCAATGCCTTCGATCTTGATGCTGCGGGTGTAGGCCGCAGCACCTGCCAAGGTGTCTTTGGCTTCCAGGTCGATGAGCATCAGGCCCCGGCCGCCTTTTTCCATGGTTTTGAGTTCGCTGATCTCAAAGGTCAACACACGGCCGCCCGTGCTGGCGCAGCACACGCTGTTGGCTACCGGCATGGCTTGTTTGTCGGCCGGCACGGTGGCGCTGGAGCCACTCACATGGCTGGGGGCGCAGACGGTTTCGCCATCGCCCAGGCTGATGAACGCCTTGCCCGCCTTGTTGCGCGAGACCATGTTCTCGACCGAGGCCATGAAGCCGTAGCCACCCGAGCCGCTGAGCAACAGCATAGCGTGGGCCGGGCCGGCAAAGTAGTGGGTAATTTGCGTGGTGGGCTCCAGCTCAATGAGCGTGGTCACGGGCTGACCGTCACCCCGTGCGCCGGGCAGTGTGGCCACAGCTACGCTGTAGATGCGCCCATTGCTGCCAAAGATCAGCAAGGTGTCGACCGTGCGGCATTCAAAGGTGCCGTAAAGGCCGTCGCCCGCCTTGAAAGCGAAGCTGGTGGCGTCGTGCCCGTGGCCAGTGCGCGCACGCACCCAGCCTTTTTCGGACACGACCACCGTCACAGGCTCGTCCACCACCTTGACTTCGGCGATGGCTTTTTTCTCTTCCTGGATCAGCGTGCGGCGCGGATCGGCAAAGGTCTTGGCGTCTGCTTCAATCTCTTTGACCATCAGGCGACGCAACGCGGCGGGACTGCCCAAAATCTCTTCCAGCTTGCCCTGCTCACCACGCAGTTCACTCAGCTCTTGTTCGATCTTGATGGCTTCCAGGCGGGCCAGTTGGCGCAGGCGAATCTCAAGGATGTCTTCGGCCTGGCGGTCACTTAAGCGGAAGGCTTCGATCAGCGCAGGCTTGGGCTCGTCGCTCTGGCGGATGATGCGGATCACCTCGTCGATGTTGAGCAAGACCAGCTGACGACCTTCCAGAATGTGGATGCGGTCGAGCACTTTGTTCAAGCGGTTCTGGCTGCGGCGGGTGATGGTAATTTGACGGAAAGTGATCCACTCCACCAGCATCTGACGCAGCGACTTCTGGATCGGCTTGCCGTCGATGCCCACCGAGGTCATGTTGATGGGGGCCGAGGTTTCTAAGCTGGTGTGGGCCAGCAAGGCGGTGATGAGTTCTTGCTGTTCAATGCGGCTGGTTTTGGGCTCGAACACCAGGCGCACGGCGGCGTCTTTGCTCGATTCGTCACGCACCACATCCAGCACGGCCAGCATGCTGGTTTTGAGCAAAACTTGGTCAGCGCTGAGCGCTTTTTTACCAGCTTTGACTTTGGGGTTGGTGAGTTCTTCGATCTCTTCGAGCACGCGTTGTGAGCTGACGCCTTGCGGCAGTTCGGTCACCACCAGCTGCCACTGTCCGCGAGCGAGTTCTTCGATCTTCCAGCGCGCGCGCACTTTCAGGCTGCCACGACCGGTGCGGTAGGCGTCGGCAATGTCGCTGGCCGGGCTGATGATCTGGCCGCCACCGGGGTAGTCGGGGCCGGGGATGATGGCCTGCAGTTCGCTGTCGCTCAGCTTGTCGTTTTTGATCAGGGCAACGCAGGCGTCGGCCACTTCGCGCAGGTTGTGGCTGGGGATTTCGGTGGCCAGGCCCACCGCAATGCCACTGGCCCCATTGAGCAAGCTGAAGGGCAAGCGGGCGGGCAACTGGCGCGGCTCTTCGGTCGAGCCGTCGTAGTTGGGAATGAAGTCCACCGTGCCCATGTCGATCTCATCCAGCAGCAAGCTGGTGATTCGGGACAAACGCGCTTCGGTGTAGCGCATGGCAGCCGCGCCGTCACCGTCGCGTGAGCCAAAGTTGCCCTGGCCGTCGATCAGCGGGTAACGCTGCGAAAAGTCTTGCGCCATGCGCACCAACGCGTCATAGGCGGCGGTATCGCCGTGCGGGTGGTAGCGGCCCAGCACATCGCCCACCACGCGGGCGCTTTTGACGGGCTTGGCGGCGGTGTTGTTGTTGGGCCCGCTGTACGACAGACCCATGCGGTCCATCGAATACAAAATGCGCCGCTGCACCGGCTTTTGGCCGTCGCACACGTCGGGCAAGGCGCGGCCTTTGACCACGCTCAGTGCGTATTCCAAATAGGCGCGCTGGGCGTAGGCGCCGAGGTGATCGCCTTCGGGGGCGGCGGGTTGCAGTGAAGCTTCAGGGGTCAGCAAATCGGTCATATTTTGTGCAAGTTCTTGGGTTTGCGTTCGGGTGTTGGGGGCAGTTGGGCGGGCATGGATTGGCCAGGCGGCAAAAAATGACTTCCCATCACTTGTGCGCCTGCACGCTCAAGCCCGTCCATTCTTGGTGAATGATGTTGGTGAGCAGCGCGAATTCGTCGGCCTTTTCAACGCCACTTTCTTTCCAGTAATCGGTCAACTTGTTGCGGGTTTCTTGCCCCGTCATGCGCTGCTGAATCCATTTCGTGCTGCGTCCCAGCTTTTGCCAGTTCTCGCGGGCGCGGTCCAAGCTTTGCGCAGGGTCAGCCATCTCTTGCATGCGCTCATGGCCCACCTTGGCCAGCCAGCGCTTGAACGGCTCAGCTTTGGGCGAGGGGATGGACTGGATCAGGCGCAAGAGTGTGGGCACATCGGCGGCATCGGTTTCGCGCAAACGGCCGTCGGCAGCGAGCATTTTCAACCGTACGATTTCTTCGTACGGTTGGCCAGATTCCTTCTCCAACTTGCGGCGCAAGTCGCTCCAATAGCGTTTGGGAATGGTGCTGTCGGTCAACACCTCCACCACGTCCACCACAGAGAAATACCACTTCTGTTGCGCAGCGTCCCAATGCGAGCGCACTTGAACGGACTCAAACAACTTGACTTGCGGCTGGTTCGTCATGGTTTTGACCTCTCCCTCAGCTATGGGCTTGATGGCTTTTGTCGTACCCAACGCTGGCCCAGCCATCGGCTTGCGGTTTTTCAAAGCGGCGGTTGGCCTGAGCCCTGCAATAGCGTTCGCTTTTCATAGGCACAGCAAAACCATTATGGAACGAGCACCTTTGGCACCCAACCTTTTGCAATGGCCCGCTTGGCAAAGCCTTTGGCATCAAAGGTGACCAGCGCATCGCAATGGCGGCTGCTGGCGTGGTGCAAGGCATCGGCAAAGTCGAAACCTTGGCTCAAGGCATCACAGGCACTTTGCAAGGCTTGGCGGTCTTGCATTTGCACCTGGGGCATGCTGAGCAAGTGGTTCAACACCTTGGCCACCGTGCGTGCCTCCAGTTTGTAGAACCCACGCAAAACCCACTCCAACTCCAAGGCCACGGTGGTGGCCACGAAGAGGGGTTTGCCACTCTCCAGCAAGGCACGGGCATGTTCACATTGGAGCGCCGTGGCGGCATCGGTTTGCTCGGCCTGCACGTAATAACGCGCCAACACATTGGTGTCCAACGCCGTCAGCTGCGAGGTGCGTTGCTTCATGGCTTGAGCGCTTGAGCCGCATCCCAATCGGCAGCCACGTGCGACCCCTTGACTTTGACCATGCCAAAACCCGGTTGGGGCGACTTTTTGGCAGGTACTGCGGGGCGCAAGGTGATACAAGTGGCGTCGGCGCTGAGGTCAAAGGTCACCGCTTGCCCCGGCATCAAGCCCAGCTGCTGGCGCAGAGCTTGCGGAATGGTGACTTGGCCTTTGCTGGTCAGTGTGGAAAGCATGGTTGACCTCATAGTTGATCTGGGTGCTGGTGAAAGCACCATGGCATTGTATTACCGAGTAAGAATTGACACCGATTTACACGTCGATTTCGATCGAGTCGCCGTGCAGTTCCATCAGCTCACGCCGTGCGGCAGCTTCGCCTTTGCCCATCAGTTGCATCATCAGGTTTTCGGTGCCCGCGTTGTCCAGCGGGCCCAACTCGATCGGCAGCAAGCGGCGCGTGTCGGGGTTGAGTGTGGTGTCCCACAACTGCTCGGCGCTCATCTCGCCCAGGCCCTTGAATCGGCTGATGCTCCAGCCGCCTTCTTTCACGCCGTCTTTGCGCAGTTTGTCGATGATGGCAGTGAGCTCGCCGTCATCCAACGCATAGGCTTTGGACGCCGGTTTTTTCCCGCGTGCAGGCGCATCCACCCGGAACAGTGGCGGCCGCGCTACATACAAATGCCCCGTTTCGATCAGTTTGGGGAAGTGGCGGAAAAACAAGGTCAGCAGCAGCACCTGGATGTGCGAGCCGTCCACGTCCGCATCAGACAAGATACAGACCTTGCCGTAGCGCAGGTTGCTCATGTCGGGGTTGTCGTTGGGCCCGTGCGGGTCCACGCCAATGGCCACCGAAATGTCGTGAATTTCGTTGTTGGCAAACAAGCGGTCGCGGTCCACTTCCCAGGTGTTGAGCACCTTGCCGCGCAGGGGCAAGATGGCCTGGCATTCCTTATTGCGGCCCATCTTGGCGCTGCCGCCAGCCGAGTCGCCCTCGACCAAAAACACCTCATTGTGTAAAAGGTCCTTGCTTTCGCAGTCGGTCAGCTTGCCGGGCAGCACGGCCACGCCGGAACTCTTGCGTTTTTCAACCTTCTGGCCCGCTTTTTGGCGGGTTTGCGCGGCTTTGATGGCCAGCTCGGCCAACTTTTTACCGTAGTCCACATGCTCGTTCAGCCAGAGTTCGAGCGCCGGGCGCACGAAGCTGGAGACCAGCCGCACGGCGTCACGCGAGTTCAGTCGTTCCTTGATCTGGCCCTGAAACTGCGGGTCCAGCACCTTGGCGGAGAGGACGTAGCTGGAACGCGCAAACACGTCTTCGGGCATGAGCTTGACGCCTTTGGGAAGCAGGCCATGCAGCTCAATGAAACTTTTGACTGCGGTGAACAGGCCGTCGCGCAAACCGCTGTCGTGCGTGCCACCCGCGCTGGTGGGGATCAGGTTGACGTAGCTCTCTCGCACCGGCGCGCCATCTTCGGTGAAGGCCACCGCCCACGAAGCGCCCTCGCCCTCGGCAAAGCTGTCGTGGTTGGAATCGGCAAAGCCCTCACCCTCAAACAAGGGGATCACCGGGTCGCCGTTCAGGGATTGCGTCAGGTAGTCGCGCAAACCGGCTTTGTATTGCCACAGCTGGGTTTCTTTGGTTTTCTCGTTCACCAAGGTCACCGTCACGCCCGGCATCAGCACCGCCTTGCTGCGCAGCAGGTGCGTCAGCTCGTTCATGGGCAGGGCGCTGGATTCAAAATATTTGGCGTCGGGCCAGGCACGCACGGTGGTGCCTTGTTTGCGGTCGCCTTCACCCGACTTGCGGGTCACCAGCTGTTCGGTCACATCGCCGCCCGAAAACACCAAGCTGGCCACTTGGCCTTCGCGGTAGCTGGTCGCCTCCAGGCGCTTGGACAGCGCATTGGTCACCGACACGCCCACGCCGTGCAAACCGCCCGAGAAGCTGTAGGCACCGCCCTTGCCCTTGTCGAACTTGCCACCGGCGTGCAATCGGGTGAAGACCAACTCGATCACGGGGGCGTTTTCTTCGGGGTGCATGCCAAACGGAATGCCCCGGCCATCGTCTTCGATGCTGACCGATCCATCCACGTGCAGGATGACTTTGATCTTTTTGCCGTAACCCGCCAGCGCCTCGTCGGCGGCGTTGTCCAGCACTTCTTGAATGATGTGCAGCGGGTTGTCGGTGCGGGTGTACATGCCCGGGCGTTGCTTGACGGGCTCTAAGCCCTTGAGAACACGGATCGAGCCTTCGGAATATTCACTCGAGGCGTTGGAGGTTTTGACAGTTGATTGGGTGGCCATGGTGGCGGATTGTAGTGGGATTTACGAAAGACCACTGGATGAATAGACAGTGGCTGGGCCACAGCAATTTCGCGAGGCATTTGCGAGACGGTTGGCGTTCAAGCAATTGGTTAAAGTCGGCGGATGCAAAACAAACCCCTGTCTCTTACCCAGGTGCTCCTGTGTGGCGCGGCCATCGTCACCCTGTCGATGGGCATTCGCCACGGCTTTGGCCTGTGGCTGCAGCCCATCACCCAGGCCCAAGGCTGGGGACGTGAAGAATTCGCCTTTGCCATGGCCATCCAGAACCTGTCTTGGGGTTTCATGGGCATTTTTGCGGGCATGGTGGCCGACAAGTTCGGTGCGTTCCGCGTGATTGCCTTGGGCGCCGTGGTCTACGGCGTGGGTCTGCTGGGCATGGCTTGGGCCACCGACCCCTGGGTGTTTGCCCTGTTCACCGGGGTGATCATCGGCACCGCCCAAGCGGGCACCACCTACGCGGTCATTTACGGCGTGATTGGCCGCAACGTCCCCGCAGAGCGCCGCTCTTGGGCCATGGGCATTGCAGCAGCGGCCGGCAGTTTTGGCCAGTTTTTAATGGTCCCCGTCGAAGGCATGCTGATCAGCCAAATGGGCTGGCAAACCGCCTTGGTCATTTTGGCGGCCGCAGCCATGCTGATCATTCCCCTGGCCTGGGGCCTGCGTGAACCGGCCTTGAACGGACCCGGCCAAGTCAAGCGAGACCAAACCATTGGCCAGGCTTTGCAGGAAGCCTTTAAGTACCCCAGTTTTCAGCTGCTGATGGCGGGCTATTTTGTGTGCGGATTTCAGGTGGTGTTCATTGGCGTGCACATGCCCAGCTACCTCAAAGACCACGGCCTGGCCCCGCAGGTGGCCAGTTATGCACTGGCCCTGATCGGCCTGTTCAACGTGTTTGGCACCTACATCGCGGGCACCATGGGCCCCAAAATCGCCAAGAAAAATATCCTGGCCTTCATCTACATTGGCCGCTCAGTGGCCATCACTTTGTTTTTGTTGGCACCGCTCACGCCCACCAGTGTTTACATTTTCTCGGCCGTCATCGGCTTGTTGTGGCTGTCTACTGTGCCGCCCACCAACGCGGCAGTGGCGCAAATCTTTGGCGTCGCGCATTTGTCCATGCTCAGCGGCTTCATCTTTTTCGGCCACCAAATTGGCTCGTTCATGGGCGTGTGGCTGGGCGGGTATTTGTACGACAAAACCGGCAGTTACGATGTCGTTTGGTACTTGGCCATTGCCTTGGGCATATTTGCAGCCTTGGTCAACCTCCCGGTACGCGAGAGCCCGATTGCCCGCCAAATGCCTCAAACCCCATGAGCACCCGACATACCTGGCTGCTGCTGGGGGCTGCCGCCCTGGGCCTGACGTTCTGGCTGTATGGCCAGTCCGACGTGGTCATCATGCTGTCCGAGCAGCTGTGGTCCTGCTTTTAAACCCTTGACTGCCCTGAAAACGCTGACGACATGCATGGCACCGAAAACCCCTCTGCCTGGCTGCAACGCTGGGCCCACCTGATCGCCCCGGGCAGCACCGTCCTCGATGTGGCCTGCGGCGCAGGCCGTCACATGCGTTATTTGGCCACTCTGGGGCACCGTGTCACCGGCGTGGACCGCAACCCTGAAGCCGTGACGCTGGCCCAAGGCAGTGGCGCGGTCATTTGCGCCGACATTGAAAACGGCCCGTGGCCCTTTGCCGGGCAAACATTTGGCTGCGTGGTGGTGACCCATTACCTGTGGCGTCCCTTGCTGCCCACCCTTGTGGGCAGCGTGGCTCCGGGGGGCGTGCTGATCTACGAAACCTTTGCCGCAGGCAATGAAAGCGTGGGCAAACCGTCGCGGCCTGACTTTTTGTTGCAACCCGGCGAGCTGCTCAGGGTCACCGAAGGCTTGCGCACGGTGGCTTACGAAGACGGCTTTGAGGCCTCGCCGGACCGCTTTGTGCAACGCATTGTGGCCGTGCGCGCTGGCCCTCAAGCAGCCATCGAACGCTGGCCATTGCAACCCACCTGAAACCGCACCGGCCTCGAGCATTTGCTTGGCCTGACATTCGTTCAGGCTCTACCGACCTGCAACTGACTGGCACTCGTTAGAATGATATTTTTCTCTGCTCAGAAACACCTGACATGACCACCGAATTTCGCCCCATCCGTGGCAGCATCCCTGCCCTGATCACACCCATGCTCTCAGACGGCAAAGTGGACTACCCAACTTTGCGAAAACTGATTGACTGGCATGTGGCCGAAGGCACCGATGCCATTGTGGTGGTGGGCACATCGGGCGAATCGCCCACTGTGACAGTGGACGAGCACTGCGAAATCATCCGTGTCTCGGTCGAACAAGCGGCCAAGCGCATCCCCATCATTGCCGGTTGTGGCGCGAACTCCACCACCGAAGCGATCAATCTGGCCACATTTGCACAAAAAGTTGGCGCCGACGCCCAGCTGCAAGTGGTGCCCTATTACAACAAGCCCACCCAAGAAGGCCTTTACCAGCACTTCAAGGCCATTGCCCAGGCCGTGCCAACGCTGCCCGTGATTCTGTACAACGTGCCCGGTCGCACCGTGGCCGATCTCCAGCACGAAACTGTGCTGCGCCTGGCCCAGGTCCCTGGCATCATCGGCATCAAGGAAGCCACCAGCAACATCGAGCGCGCTCAGTGGCTCATCCGTGACGTCCCCAAAGAATTCGCCGTCTTCTCTGGCGATGACGCCACCGCTGTGGCCCTGATGCTGTGTGGCGGTGCCGGCAACATCAGCGTGACCGCCAACGTGGCGCCCCGCCAAATGCACGATCTGTGCATGGCTGCACTGCGTGGCGACGTGCAAGAAGCCATGCGCATCCAGTTCAAACTGCTGCCTGTGCACAAAAACCTGTTTGTCGAAGCCAACCCCATCCCCGTGAAATGGGCCATGCAGCGCATGGGCCTGTGCGGCCCCACATTGCGCTTGCCCATGACCGAGCTGTCTGCGTCCCAACAGCCCTTGGTTGAAGCAGCCCTGAAGGCCAGCGAACTCATTTGATGGACACCCCAAGGATATTTGTGAACCCACTGTTTTTCAACGCCATGCCCACTTTACCTTTCAAACGCACCGCCACAGTGCTCGCCTTGGCCACTTTGCTCGGCGGCTGCTCGATGCTGCAGGAGGACAAAATTGACTACAAAAGCGCAGCCAATGCGCCCACACTCGAAGTGCCACCGGACCTGACGCAATTGCGCAAGGAATCGCGTTTCGCCCTCGAAAGCACGTCGAACACAGCATCGGGTTTTCAAAATGCGGGCAGCCGCGTGGTCGATGCGGGCACGGCAGCGAACGCCCTGGGGCCCGTCAGGATAGAGCGTCAAGGCAATCAGCGCTGGCTGGTGGCCAGTTTGCCAGCCGACAAAGTCTGGGAGCCCCTGCGGGAATTTTGGACCGGCAATGGCTTTGTGCTGACCACGGATGCCCCCGACATCGGCGTCATGGAAACCGAGTGGGCAGAAAACAGGGCCAAACTGCCCCAAGACTTCGTTCGCAGAACCTTGGGCAAAGTGCTGGACTCGCTGTACTCAACCGGTGAGCGCGACAAATTCAGAACCCGTGTAGAGCGCAACGCACAAGGTGGTGTTGAGATTTACATCACCCACCGGGGCATGATTGAAAACTACACTGACAATCAGAAAGGTTCTACCATCTGGCAACCCCGCCCCAGCGACCCTGAGCTGGAAATCGAGTTCCTGCGCCGCTTGATGGTCAAACTGGGCACCTCCCCAGAGTCAGCAAAAACCGCCACGGCGGTGGTTTCAGCAGCAGACACAAGCAGCCAGGTCAGCAACCTCCAAGGCCAACCCGTGATCGTGCTCCCGGACAACCTGGACCGCGCATGGCGCCGCACAGGCGTTGCATTGGACCGCAGCGGTTTCACCGTAGAAGACCGCGACCGCTCGGCAGGTGTGTACTTTGTTCGCTATGTGGCCGCTGGCACCACCAACGAAGCTACGGGATTCCTCGGACGTCTGTTTTCCAGTAAAAAAGATGTCCCTTCGACGCTGACCAAATACCAAATCAGTATCACGTCCTCTGGCGACAACCAAAGCACGCTGCGCGTGCTGACCGCCAGTGGTCAACCCGAGGCATCGGCCCAGGATGCCGAGCGCATTTTGAAGTTGATTGCGGCCGAGTTGCGCTGAACGCGTGATGTCAAGACCAAAAAAAACCCCGCCAAGCGGGGTTTTTTCATGACCCATCCGGTTTGCACCGGATGAAAGCGATCACTTGGCAGCAGAAGCCGCAGCAGCAGGAGCCGATGCGTCAGCAGCAGGCGCAGCAGCTGGAGCCGATGCGTCAGCAGCGGGTGCTGGAGCAGGTGCTGCGGCTGGTGCTGGCGCTGGTGCTGGGGCTTCTTTTTTGCCGCAAGCGGACAAAGCAGCAGCGGCGATGAAAACGGCCAGAACGAGGGACTTGTTCATTTTGATGTTCCTAAGGTGTGAATGTGAAAACAATTTCCGGAAATTGTTTCAACGGGTGTTAAAGCCGTCGAAACTGAGCCAAAAGCACTCGAGCTCTTTTGTGCCCAGCCCTTAATTATAGCGTTTTCCCTAGGCCCTCAAATGCACCTTGAACGTGAGTTCGCGATTATTCGAGTAAAAAATAATTGAAAACACGTCTGTTTAAACAGGCTTCAACCAGCCGGCACTCGCCCAATCGAGCAAAGCTGCCTTGGCATCGGTGCTCAAAATCTTGAATGTATGCCCACTGATGGCACGATCGTCGGCCAATTGACGCAAACCCACAGCATCACGTCCTCCGACCTTGAAGCTCTCTCCATTGATGAACAGGTGCTGGTCGTCGTACATCATTTTGGTGCGTCGATCGAGTTGAACACCCCCCGACAAATCGGGTTCGGCTTGTGCACCTTCGAACCAGACGTTGGCTTTCGGCTCGGTCAGGTATTCTCCCAGCAAGCTGTCAAGAAGTTGAGGGTTTTTTAAAGCTTTATCAACAACTTGCCGTGCGAAGCCAGACAAAGACGATGGAATAGCAGCAGGAGACGACACGGCCAGTTGTTTGGCATCACGGTAAAGCGCGTCGCCCACACCGTCAAAAGCCTCATCGGCCAGACCCAGCAACAATTCCCGCGCCAATTCGCCTTCTTGCGGCGCCCTGAAACCAATGGACCACGTCATGCACTCGCCGACAGCAACACCCTCGTGAGCGTACTTTGGCGGTAAATACAGCATGTCGCCGGGGTTGAGCACGAACTCTTCTTCGGCTCCAAAATTTTGCAAGATCTTGAGCGGCACCCCCGATTGCAGAGTCAAGTCCTTGTTGCGGCCAATGCGCCAGCGGCGCTGGCCATGGGCCTGCAATAAAAAAACGTCATAGCTGTCGAAGTGCGGCCCCACGCCACCCCCATCGGTGGCGTAGCTGATCATCACATCGTCCAGACGCGCATCGGGCACAAAACGAAATTGTTGCAGCACGGCGTGAACACCGTCGTCGTGCAGGTCCACGCCTTGCACCAAAAAGGTCCATTTTTTCTGGCTGAACGGCGGCAAACGCCGCCTCGGGAAGGGGCCGTGCTTCATCTTCCAGCCCTTGGGCGAATCCACGATCAAACGCGACTCCACGCCCTCCTCGCCCGCCAGCGCCACCAAGTCGGCGCGGCCCAAGCAGGGCACAAAGCCCGGGATGGCGTTGCGCACCAGCAAAGGCTTTTTTTGCCAATGGCGCTTCATGAATTGGCTGGGCGTCAGGCCGCCGAGCAGGGCCAAGGCTTGTTCTGTGTGCATGTTCCGATCCGGTTGCACAGGCCGAAAGACCTGCACTCAAAGCCAAGGCGGCCAAAAAGTGGCCGCCAAACTGCGACAATTGTCGTATGGAAATCAAGACACCTTCTGTGGTCGCACTGACCTGGACACTCAAAGACACCCTGGGCGAAGTTCTGGACACCCTGGACGAGCCCGTGGAATTTTTCATTGGCGGCCAAGACCTGCTGCCCAAGATCGAGGAAGCCTTGCAGGGCCACGAAAAAGGCGCCAAAGTCGACCTGCATCTGGAGCCCGAAGACGCCTTTGGCGACTTCGATGAAAACCTGTTGTTTCTGGAGCCCCTGACCCTCTTTCCCGAAGGTCTGGAACCCGGCCTCACGATCGAAGGCACCACCCTGCCCGAGGGCTGCAACCCCGAAGCCCCACGCAATGCGCTCTACACCGTGACCGAAATTTACCCCGAGCATGTGGTGCTGGACGCCAACCACCCGCTGTCGGGCATCGCGCTGCGCTTGCACCTGAAGGTCGAATCGGTGCGCGAACCCACCGAAGCCGAGGTGGGCAGCGGCAGCTGTGGCACTGGATTTTTCAAGATTGAAGTGGGTGACGAGGGCATCCCGACCGGCCCCACACTGCACTGACGCCAAGCAGCGCCCTGAAGGACGCTTATTTTTTGCCCGTCGAGCCGTAGCCGCCTTCACCACGTTCGCTGGGCGCGTTGAACACATTGACCACATTGAAGGTGGCCTGCACCACGGGGACGATCACCATTTGTGCGATGCGCTCCATCGGCTCAATCGTGAAAGCCACACCGCTGCGGTTCCAGGCGCTGACCATCAGCTGGCCTTGGTAGTCGCTGTCGATCAAGCCCACCAGATTGCCCAGCACGATGCCGTGCTTGTGCCCCAGCCCTGAGCGCGGCAAAAGCATGGCGGCGTAGCCGGGGTCTTTCAGGTGCACCGCAATGCCGGTGGGCACCAGCTGCCAAGCATTGGGCTGCAAGGTCAAGGGCGCGTCCAGGCAAGCACGCAAATCCAGACCGGCACTGCCGGAGGTGGCATAAGCGGGCAATTGTTCGGCCATGCGGGCGTCCATGATTTTGAGGTCGATGTTCATGTGAGGTTGTGCGTTTTGCGTTGGGCGTTCAGCGATGGGGGGACTCGCTCAAAAATGAATTCTCAAAGATTAACCACCAACACCGAACGAACCCGCATGCAGGGTTAAACGGTTGGCAATGTCGGTCATCAATTGGACGGCCAATTCCTGTTTGGGACCATGCGGCAACTCACGGGCCCCTGACGCGTCGACCAAGAGCAAGGCGTTGTCGTCTTGCCCAAACGTGTCCGGGCCGATGTTGCCCACCAGCAGCGGCACACCTTTGCGGATGCGCTTGGCCGTGGCATGGGCCAGCAGGTCGTGGCTTTCGGCAGCAAAGCCGACGCAAAACAGCGCGCCCGTTTGCGCCGCAGCCGACTGGGCCACGGTCGCCAAAATGTCGGGGTTCTCCACAAAGCTCAACTGCGGCGTTTGGCCAGAGCTGTCTTTTTTGATTTTTTGCTCGGCCGAATTGGCCGGGCGCCAGTCGGCCACCGCCGCCGTTGCCACAAACACGCCTTGATCTGGCACATGCACCTGCACAGCTTGCAGCATGTCGTGGGCCGAGCGCACGTTCACGCGCTTGACGCCCCGGGGGGTATGCAGACTCACCGGGCCGGCGATCAAGGTCACATCGGCTCCGGCCATGCGCGCCGCACGGGCAATGGCAAAGCCCATCTTGCCGCTCGACAAGTTGGTGATGCCGCGCACCGGATCAATGGCTTCGTAGGTGGGCCCGGCCGTCACCAGCACAGATTTGCCTGTCAACACTTTGGGCGTGAAAAACGCCTCCAGGTCTTCCAGAATCTCTTCGGCTTCGAGCATGCGGCCGTCGCCGGTTTCGCCGCAGGCTTGGTCGCCCTGCCCCACGTCGAGCACATGGATGCCATCGGCCTTGAGCTGCGCCACATTGCGCTGCGTCGCGGGATTGGCCCACATTTCGCGGTTCATGGCCGGGGCCAAGATCAAAGGCACTTGGGCAATGGGGCGCGCCAGGCACATCAGGCTGAGTAATTCGTCGGCCCGCCCATGCAGCAATTTGGCCATGAAGTCGGCGCTGGCCGGTGCCACAAGAATGGCATCGGCGTCGCGGCTCAGATGGATGTGGGCCATGTTGCTCGGCTCTCGGCTGTCCCATTGCGAGGTGAAAACCGGCTTGCCCGACAGGGCCTGCATGGTGACTGCCGTCATGAAGTGCTCGGCCGCCTCGGTCATCACGACCTGCACCGTCACGCCCGCCTTGACCAAGGCGCGGCAGAGTTCAGCGGACTTGTACGCGGCAATGCCACCCGACAAGCCCAAAACGATGTGTTTTCCAGCCAATGTGCTCATGCTGAGAAATGTAGCAGACGTGACTGTCTATAATCACGATTTCCACCTACCGGGGGCTGAAAGCCCCCGTCTTGGACATGACCAAATTCGTCTTCGTCACCGGCGGTGTGGTGTCTTCCCTGGGCAAGGGAATCGCCTCCGCATCGCTCGCCGCACTCCTTGAATCGCGCGGCCTCTCCGTCACCCTCATCAAGCTCGACCCCTACCTCAATGTGGACCCCGGCACCATGTCGCCCATTCAGCATGGCGAGGTGTTTGTGACCGATGACGGCGCAGAAACCGACCTGGACCTGGGCCACTACGAGCGCTTCATCAACACCCGGATGAAGAAGGCCAACAACTTCACGACCGGACAGATTTACAAAAGCGTGCTCGAAAAAGAGCGCCGTGGTGACTATTTGGGCAAGACCGTGCAGGTCATTCCGCACGTCACCAACGAAATTCAGGACTTCGTCAAGCGCGGCGCAGGCTATGACACACCCGAAGCGGTCGATGTGGCCATCGTCGAGATCGGCGGCACCGTGGGCGACATCGAATCTTTGCCTTTTTTGGAAGCCGTGCGCCAGCTCAGCTTGCGCATGGGCCCCAACAACACCGCCTTTGTGCACCTGACTTACGTCCCCTGGATTGCTGCTGCAGGCGAACTCAAGACCAAACCCACCCAACACACAGTGCAAAAACTGCGCGAAATTGGCATCCAGCCCGATGCCTTGCTGTGCCGTGCTGACCGCTATATTCCCGACGATGAACGCGACAAAATCTCGCTGTTCACCAACGTGCAAAGCTGGGGCGTGATCTCCATGCCCGATGTGGACACCATCTACAAGGTACCCCGCGTGCTGCACGAACAAGGCCTGGACGGCTTGATCTGCGACAAACTGCGCCTGAGCACCCCACCAGCCAACCTCAAACGCTGGGACGATTTGGTGCACGACACCGAGCACCCGCAGGGCGAAGTGACGATTGCCATGGTCGGCAAATACGTCGAATTGTCGGACAGCTACAAATCGGTCAATGAAGCGCTGCGCCATGCCGGCATGCGCAACCATGTGCGCGTGAAGATCGAGCACATCGACTCCGAAACCATCACCCCCGAAACCGTGGCCAGCCTGGCCCATTACGACGGCGTGCTGGTGCCCGGCGGCTTTGGCAAGCGCGGCGTAGAAGGCAAGATCGAAACTGCGCAATTTGCCCGCACCCACCAAGTGCCCTACCTGGGCATCTGCCTGGGCATGCAGGTCGCCACCATCGAATACGCCCGCCATGTGGCTGGCATGAAAGACGCCAACAGCACCGAGTTCGAGCCTGAGACGCCCTTCCCTGTGATCGCCCTGATCAACGAATGGAAAGACGCCGACGGCTCCATACAGGTGCGCGATGCCAACTCGGACTTGGGCGGCACCATGCGCCTGGGCGCGCAAAGCTCTGACGTCGCCAAGGGCACATTGGCCCACCAGATTTATGGCGATGTGGTCACCGAGCGCCACCGCCACCGCTATGAGGCCAACGTCAATTACCTGGACGACCTGCGCAAAGCGGGCTTGGTGATCTCGGCTTTGACTCAGCGCGAGCAGCTGACCGAGATCGTCGAGTTGCCGCAAACCGTGCACCCTTGGTATGTGGGCGTGCAGTTTCACCCCGAATTCAAGTCCACCCCGTGGAACGGTCACCCCCTGTTCAACGCCTTCATCAAGGCGGCCACAGAGCACCAGGCTGTGGCCTGATTTCCCTCACAGGACACCTTCATGAAACTTTGCGGATTTGACGTTGGCCTGCACCGGCCCTTCTTTTTGATCGCGGGCACCTGCTCGATCGAAGGCCTGGAGATGTCCATCGAGGTGGCGGGCCGCCTCAAAGAGGCTTGCTCGGCGCTGGGCATCCCGCTCATCTACAAAGGCTCGTTCGACAAAGCCAACCGCTCCTCAGGGCATACCCAGCGCGGCGTGGGCATCGATGCGGGCCTGAAAATTTTGGATGAGGTGCGCCGCCAGATCGGTGTTCCGATCCTGACCGATGTACACGACGAATCGCAAGTCAAAACCGTGGCCAGCGTGGTCGATGTGCTGCAGACCCCCGCCTTTTTGTGCCGCCAGACCGATTTCATCCGCGCCGTGGCGCAGTCGGGCAAGCCGGTCAACATCAAAAAAGGTCAGTTTTTGGCCCCTTGGGACATGAAGAACGTCATCGACAAGGCCCGCAGTGCTGCGCGAGAAGTTGGTCTGCCCGAAGACAACTTTCTGGCCTGTGAGCGCGGTGTGAGCTTTGGCTACAACAACCTCGTGGCCGACATGACGAGCCTGGCCGAAATGCGCAAAACTGGCGCACCGGTGGTGTTTGACGTGACCCACTCGGTGCAAAAACCGGGTGGCCAAGGCACCAGCAGCGGCGGCGCCCGGGACATGGTGCCCGTGCTGGCCCGCGCAGGCGTGGCCGTGGGGGTGGCAGGTCTCTTCATGGAAACCCATCCCATGCCCGCGGAGGCTTGGTCCGATGGCCCGAACGCTGTGCCCCTGGGCAAAATGAAAGCCCTGCTCGAGACGCTGGTGCAGCTCGATGCCATCACCAAAAAGAACCCATTTTTAGAGGACGATTTCTCATGAGCGCTTACGTCATTGCCCACGTTCAAGTCACCAACCCGGTGCAGTACGAAGAATACAAAAAATGGTCGACAGCCGCCATGAAAACCGCTGGTGCAGAAGTTTGCGTGCGCGGTGGCCAAGTGCAAGTGCTCGAAGGCGACTGGGCGCCCGAACGCATCGTCGTCCTGAAGTTTCCTTCTTTTGAAGCCGCCAAAGCTTTTTACGAACTGCCCGAATACCTCAAAGCCCGCGAAGCCCGGGAAGGCGCGGCCATCATGCGGATGGTGGCCGTCGAAGGCGTTTGATTTTTGGGCTGCTGCATGCCCGTTTTATTTTTCATTTTTGAGAGAGTCCCCAAATGAGTGCAATCGTTGATATCGTCGGCCGCGAAATTTTGGACAGCCGCGGCAACCCTACCGTCGAATGCGACGTGCTGCTGGAGTCCGGCGTCATGGGCCGTGCCGCCGTGCCCTCTGGCGCATCCACCGGCAGCCGCGAGGCCATCGAGCTGCGCGACGGCGACAAGAGCCGCTACCTGGGCAAAGGCGTGCTCAAAGCTGTCGAGCACATCAACACCGAAATCTCCGAGGCCGTGCTGGGTCTGGATGCCTCAGAGCAGGCCTTTTTGGACCGCACCCTGATCGATCTGGACGGCACCGACAACAAGTCACGCCTGGGTGCCAACGCCATGCTGGCCGTGTCCATGGCGGTGGCCCGCGCAGCCGCTGAAGAATCCGGTCTGCCCCTGTACCGCTACTTTGGCGGCATGAACGCCAACCAATTGCCCGTGCCGATGATGAACGTAATCAACGGCGGCGCGCACGCCAACAACAACCTGGACTTGCAAGAGTTCATGATCATCCCCGTGGGCGCGCCAAGCTTCCGCGAAGCCGTGCGCTGGGGCGCTGAGGTGTTCCACGCCCTGAAGAAAATCATCCATGACAAGGGCATGAGCATTGCCGTGGGCGACGAAGGCGGCTTTGCCCCCAACGTCGACAGCCACGAAGCGGCCATCCAGATGGTGCTGGATGCCATCACGGCTGCAGGCTACACCCCTGGTGAGCAAATCGCCATCGGCCTCGATTGCGCCGCCAGCGAGTTCTACAAAGACGGCAAGTACAAGTTGTCAGGCGAAGGCTTGGAATTGACCGCCGAGCAGTGGACCGACATGCTGGCCACTTGGTGTGACAAGTACCCCATCATCAGCATCGAAGACGGCATGGCCGAAAACGACTGGGATGGCTGGAAAGTGCTGACCGACCGCTTGGCCAAGAACGTGCAGATCGTCGGTGACGACCTGTTCGTGACCAACACCAAGATCTTCAAGGAAGGCATAGACAAAGGCATTGCCAACTCGATCCTGATCAAGATCAACCAAATCGGCACCCTGACCGAGACCTTTGCCGCCATTGAGATGGCCAAACGCGCCGGTTACACCGCCGTCATCTCGCACCGCTCAGGCGAGACCGAGGACAACACCATCGCCGACATCGCCGTGGGCCTGAACGCCGGTCAAATCAAAACCGGCTCCATGAGCCGCTCGGACCGCATGGCCAAGTACAACCAGCTGCTGCGCATCGAGGAAGACCTGGGCGAAGTGGCGGTGTACCCTGGCCGCAGCGCGTTTTACAACCTGCGCTGAGCATTCAGTCATGGGCACCCGCCTGGTCCCGCTCCTGCTGTTCGCCCTGCTGGCGATCGTGCAAGCACAACTGTGGTTCGGCCCGGGCAGCCTGCCGCATGTGCGTGAGTTGCGGCAAGAGCTGGCGCAGCAAAAGCAGGCCAACGAAGAAGCCCGCCGCCGCATGGAGCAACTGAGCGCCGAAGTCAACGACCTCAAAGAAGGCCTGAACATGGTGGAAGATCGGGCAAGGCAGGAACTGGGCATGGTCAAGGCCAACGAAATTTTCGTGCAGATCGCCAAATGAACCACCAGCCCATCGGGCGGATGCCAGCGGCGACATGAACGCCCTTCGCGTCGCCATTGTGGGTGCTGAAAGCACCGGCAAAAGCTGGATCACCTCGGCACTGGCGGATGTTTTGCGCGCACGCGGCCAAGCGGTGCACACGGTGGACGAAGTGCTGCGCCACTGGTGCGACCGCGCAGGCCGTACCCCTCAGCGCCACGAGCAAATGGCCATCGCGCAGCAGCAAGCCAATTGCGCGCACCCCATGGCCCAGCAAGCGCCCGACACCTGGCTTTTGTCTGACACCACGCCCCTGATGACCGCCGTCTACAGCCACCTTCTGTTTGATGACGAGCGCCTCTACCCGATGGCTTTGGCGCACCAGACCCTGTACGACATCACCTTGGTCATGGGGCTGGACCTGCCTTGGGTGGCCGATGGCCTGCAACGCGATGGCCCCCAGGTACGCGGCCCAGTCGACACCTTGGTGCGGCAAGCGCTGGAGCGCTCAGGCTTGGCCTATCGGGTGGTGTATGGCCAAGGGCCACAGCGCTTGAACAACGCCTTGCTGGCATTGGGTTTGGCGGGCGAGGATGCATCTGCTCAACACCTCCGCGATCAAGCCCAGTTCGCGATCAACCAGGGCCGCAGCGTGTGGCAATGCAACGACTGCAGCGACCCCGCCTGCGAACACAAGTTGTTCAGCCGACTTGTGGCGCAGCGCTCAGCGCCCTGACACCCAGCACCGCATTGGCAATGGGCTTGAACTTGAGCGCCACAGCAGGCCATCCGCACCGATTGAATTCCTATCTGTTCACACCGATTCGATGAAATCGGTCACCCATTCCAACTGTTGCAGCACATTCAGCGCAGGGGCGTGACCGCAGCCCGGCACCTCAATGTGTTGGAGTAAACCGCGTGCGCCTGGACCTCGGCGGTGCATTTGGGCCGCGGTTTCGGGCAATACCAAATCCGAAGCCACGCCTCGCAGCAGCAGCACGGGCAAATTCAGGGCGTCATAGTGCGGCCAGATCAGGTAGTCGTTCGGGTGCACCGTCAGCTGCACCGCCATGGCCGGGTCGTAATGCGGCGTGATGCGGCCGTTAGGCAGGCGTCGCACCGAGGTCTCGGTCAGGCGACGCCATTGCACATCACTGAGCCAACCGAAAGGCTGGTAGACCTGCCGCAAAAAAGCCTCCAACTCGGTCACCGAGGCAAAGCTCGGCGGACTGCCCGCGTAGGTCTTGATGCGCTCAATGGCTGCAGACGCCAACTCGGGCGCGTTGTCGTTCAACGTCAAACTCAAAATGCGGTGCTTGAGCGTGGGCTCTGCCAGGCCTGCAGCGCACAGCGTACCAATCGCCCCGCCCATCGAGGTGCCGACCCAATGCACCGCCCGCAGCTGCAGGCCCTCCATCAGCTCTCGCGCTAGGCGGGCGTAAAAGGCCAGGCAGTATTCGTTTTCAGGGTCGGCGCTCCACTGCGACAACCCGCGCCCCACCGTGTCGGGGCAAATCACGCGCCAGCCGCGTGCACCCAGGTGCGCGGCCAACTCGTCCATGTCGCGGCCCGTGCGGGCCAGGCCGTGCCAAGCGATCACCGTGCCTTTTTCGGCCTTGCCCCAATCGGTGTAATGGATTTCCAGCCCGGCGCATTGAACATAGTGGGACGTGCAGCTCATGACGCCTCCTCCCGGCCTGGCTTTGGGGTCGCCATCTTCAAGGTGGCGAGAGAGCGCAAGCGCCCCACCACCCCGGTAGGAAAGTAGTAAACCGACAGCACAAAAAGCAAGCCCAACCACAGCAACCAGCGGTCGGGTGACAACAAGGCCGACAACAAAGGCCAGGCGACAGCCGCCTCACTGGCCAGGCGCAACAGGTCTTGCAAATAACTTTGCGCCAGCAAAAATAGCACTGAGCCAATGGCCGCGCCATACACCGTGCCCATGCCGCCGATCACCACAATCAAAAGCACGTCCATCATGATTTCAAAACTCAGCGATGTGTCGGGCCCGTTGTAGCGCAACCAAAGCGCCAGCATGACACCGGCCACGCAGGCAAACAAGGCCGACAGCACGCTCGACAGCGTGCGGTACACCACCACCCGGTAACCAATCGCTTCGGCCCGAAATTCGTTTTCGCGAATCGCTTGCAGCACTCGGCCAAACGGCGAGTTGACGATGCGCAGCATGGCCAGCAGCATGCCCAAGGCCAGCACAAACAACAGGTAGTACGACAGCAAACGCCCGTCAAGGGACACCCCCCAAAACGGCGCATCACTGAATTCGGTGCCCGGCGACAGGAGTTCGGGCACCTTGAAACTCAAGCCGTCTTCGCCCCCCGTGAAGTCCGACAACTGCGAGGCCAGCGTCTGGAAAGCAGCGGCCACGGCCAGCGTGATCATGGCGAAAAAAATCGCCCGCACCCGCAGCGAAAACAAGCCAATGGCCAAAGAAAAAACCAGCGTGATCCCCAAGGACAGCGCAAAACCCAAGCCAATAGCGCTCCACGTTGGCCCCCAGGTGTTCGACGCGATCGCGATGCCATAGGCCCCAATGCCGAAGAACATGGTGTGGGCAAAACTCACGATGCCGGTGTAGCCCAACAGCAAATCAAAGCCCACCACGAGCACCACAAAAATCAACACCTTGGCCGCCACCGACAAGGCCTTGACCCCCGGGAACAAAAAAGGTGCGAAGGCCAAGCCCAACAAAATCACAATCAGAACCGCAGCGAGCAAACGGCTGCGCGGCTGGTCGTTGGAAATCAAACGGTTCAACATGCCCTGCCCTTCAACGGTTGGCCACGGGGTAGACCCCCTGCGGCCGCCACAGCAAGATCGCCGCCATCAGCGCGATGTTGGAAAACAGCGCGACCTTGGGCGCCAAAAAACCGGTGTAGTTGGCCATCAGGCCCACCAGCAAAGCCCCGATCAAAGCACCGCCCGTGGAGCCCAACCCGCCAATGATGATGACGATGAAAATCAGCACGTTGACCTGCGCGCCCATTTGCGGCACCACGTTTTGCTGGTACAGGCCCCACATCACGCCGCCCAAGCCGGCCAATGCACTGCCCACCACGAACACGCCCACAAACAGGCGCTGAATGCGGTAGCCCAGCGACTCGACCATCTCACGGTCCTGAACGCCTGCACGGATCAACAGACCGATCTTGGTGCGACCAAGCACCCACATCTGCAGGGCCAACACCGCCAAACCCACCACCACCGCCAGCAATCGGTATTTTTCAATCGCGGCGTCGCCCCACAGCACCGAGCCACGCATGGCCTCGGGCAAAGGCAAAGCAATCTGCAGCGGCCCCCAGATGACCTTGATGAGTTCCTCGCCAATGATCATGCCGCCCATGGTGATCAAAATTTGCTTGAGGTGCTGGCCATAAACGGGCCGCACGATGAAGCGTTCAAATGCCAGCCCCACAGCGGCTGCCACGGCCATGGCAATCAGCATCGCGGGCAGCACCGCCACCATGTTGCGCCACCACTCGCCCGAGCCCGTCCAGTCGCCCATGGCACCCAGCACGCTGGTGGCCACAAAAGCGCCCAGCGCGATGAACAAACCATGGCCAAAGTTGAGCACATCCATCAAGCCAAACACCAACGTCAAGCCCGAGGCCATGATGAAGATGATCATGCCCATGGCCAGACCCGCCACCGTGAGCGTGAGCCAGGTTGAGCCCGAGCCGATCAAGGGAAACGCCAGCAAGGCCAGCACCGGCACGAGCAGCAAAGGACGGATGTCCACGTCTTGAAACAATTTCATAAAGCCAGCCCCAACAAGGATTGCTGCAAAGCTGTGTCCTCGGTCAGCGCCTGCATGCGGCCTGCATGCACCACACGGCCGTTGTCCATCACCGCCACGCTGTCGCCCAACTGTTGGGCAAAGTGGATGTTTTGCTCCACCAGCAAAATCGTCACGCCACTGGCCTTCAGTTGTTGAAAGGCGTCGATCATGTTCTGGATGATGGCCGGGGCCAGGCCCTTGCTGGGCTCATCGATGATCAGCAAATCACGCGGCTCCACAATGGCACGCGCCACGGACAGCATCTGTTTTTGCCCACCCGACAATTTGCCCGCCGGGTGGTTCCAAAACTTTTCCACGGGTGGGAAAAGTTTGAAAATCCATTGCAGCCGCGCTTCGTCCATCTGCGCCGCATGCTGGGCACTGCGGGCGGCCAGCAGCATGTTTTCTTTGACGGTCAGGTCCGAAAAGATGCCCATGTTTTCGGGCACATAGGCGACGTTTTTTTGCGCAATGGCGGGCGTGTGGAGCTGTGTGATGTCTTCACCACCCAACGTGATGCGCCCTTGCGAGGCGGGCCACAGGCCCATGATGGTGCGCAGCGTGGTGGTCTTGCCCGCGCCATTGCGGCCCAAAAGCAAGGTCAGTTCACCACGCGGCACAACCAAGTCCACCCCGTGCAGGATGTGGTACGCCCCGATGTGGGTGTGCACGCCTTCGAGGGTCAGCAGGTGGGTGCTCATGCAGCCACCCTGGCTTTGCCCATGTAAGCCTCTTGCACGATGGGCGAAGCCATCACTTCATTGGGCTCGCCATCGGCCACCAAGGTGCCGTTGTGCAACACGATGATGCGGTCGGCCAGCTCACGCACCACGTCCATCTTGTGCTCCACCAACAAGATGGTTTTGGTTGTGTCTTTTTTCAATTGGCGAATCAGGTCGAGGATCACCGGCGCTTCGTCGTGGCTCATGCCTGCGGTGGGCTCGTCAAACATGTAGACCGAAGGCTCCAGCGCCATGAGCAGCGCCACTTCGAGCTTGCGCTGGTCGCCATGCGACAAACTGGCCACCGGGGCGTCTTGCTGTGCGGTCATCGTCACGGATTGCAAAATCTCCAAAGCGCGCTGAGTCAAGGCCGCGTGATCGCTCCAGATGCTCCACAGGTTCAGGCCCCGTCGGTGTGCGCCTTCTTTCGTGGCCTGCACGGCCAGGCGCACGTTTTCGAGGACCGACAAATTGGGGAACAGATTGGTCAACTGAAACGCCCTGCCCAAACCGGCACGGGTGCGCGCCGATGCGGGCAAGCCGGTCAATTCCTGCCCATTGAGGTGCACCGCGCCTGCGGTGGCAGGCAACTGCCCAGAAATCAGGTTGAAGTAGGTCGTTTTGCCCGCGCCGTTGGGGCCGACGATGGCCGTGAGCGTGCCGGGTTCAAAGCGGCACGAGACCGCGTTCACGGCCACATGACCGCCAAAGCGCACGGTCAGGTTTTGGGTTTCAAGCATGGAGTCAAATCATTTTTTGTAGGTCGGCGGCTTTAGCCCCGACAAAGGCTTTTGCTCAGCCTGCACGTCGGGGCTAAAGCCACCGACCTACAAGACTCAAACGATCACCGCCGTCATCGCAAGCGAAGCGTGGCGATCCAGAGGACCGCCACGGCCATGAGCCGAACCCGATCAGCGTTTGTTGCGAATCGGCACGTTCATCTCTTCGGGCTTGATCTCGCGGATCAGTTCGGGCACGCCCCAGGCAAAAGCCGGATCGACCTTGATCTTGAAGTGGTACATGCTCTGCATGGCTTGGTGGTCTTCCTTGCGGAAGGTCATCTTGCCCTTGGGCGTGTCAAAACTCATGCCTTCCATGGTGCTGATCAGCTTGTTGGTGTTGGTGTCGCCGTTGGTCTTCTTCAATGCCGTGACCAAAGCCATGGCGGCAGAAAAACCACCGGCTGTGAAGAAGTCTGGGGGCGACTTGAACTGCTGGTAATGCGAGGCCACCATGGCGTCGTTCACCGGGTTCTTGGGCATGCCAAAGTAATAGTAAGCCGCGCCTTCCATACCGGGAAACTGTTTGTAGGCCACCATGGCGGGCAGGATGTTGCCACCGGTGGCGATCTCGATGCCGTGGCGCTTCAAGTCCATGTCGGCGATCTTGAAGGGGTTGCCACCGGCCCAGATGATGAAAATGATCTTGCGTCCAGGCAGACCCTTGAGCTTGTCGATCATGCGCTGTGCACCGGCGGTAAAGTCGGTGGTGGCAGGCGGCAGGTACTCCTCATGCACCAGCTTGGCTTTTTTGACCGAGTCCTTGAAGGCCTTGACGCCATCACGCCCAAAAGCCGAATCTTGCGCCATGGTGACGATGCTCACACCGTCTTTGTCCACCGCCACGGCATTGGCAATCGCATCTTGGCTGCTGTTGCGTCCGGTGCGGAAAATGTATTTATTCCACTTGTCGCCCGTGATCGAGTCAGCCACGGCAGGCTCGACCAACAAAATCTTTTTGTACTCTTCGGCCACCGGCAGCATGGCCAGCGCCACCGGCGAAGCGGTCGGGCCCACGGCCAGGTCCACCTTGTCGTCGCCATAGGCCGCAGCCAACAGGTTTTTGCCCAGGTCCGGCTTGCCTTGGTCGTCTTTTTCGATCACGACGATCTTGCGGCCAGCCACTTCCATGGTACCGCCCGTGGCGTAACTCAGGCCCATCATCAAACCGGTTTGGGTTTGCTTGCCATAGGCTTCCAGCGGGCCGGTCTTGCTGTAAATGTGGGCGATCTTGATGTCCTTGCCTTGGGCCAGAGCGGCGGGCATCACAACGGAACTGGCGGCCAGTGCGGCCAAGGAAATGAGGTGTCGACGGAACATGCGAGAGTCTCCTTGTAAATTGACCGCTGGTTTGCGGCGCAAAAATACAAAAGCACATTGCATGCCAATCACAAGAGCCACGACAAAGTCACGCAAACCCTTGTCAAGCCTGAGGAATGAGACCGCTAGAAAATACTTTTAACCCATGTGTTTGAAAAAAATACACCGACTTTGTCTATAAAAAATACACTTGTATTTTAAATAGACACATCACGAAAGGCATTGGTACAGCTTGGCACGCGATATGCCCAGCAAATGGGCCGCCGCTGCCTTGTTGCCCCGGGTTTTGTTCAAAGCCTCCTGCACCGCCTGGACCTCCATCGCACGGATGCGCGGGGCCAAAGGCCATCGCTCGCCAGACGGGTCGTCAGCCAAATGCTGCGGGCCCATCAAGGCAGAACCTGCAGGTTCGACGTGGGCGGGAACAATCTGACTGAGGCCAGATTCACGCAAAACACTTTCGACCGATGAGGCGTCCACACAACCCGATTCACAGCGCAGCAGCAACTGCTCGATCACATTGCGCAGCTCACGCACATTGCCCCGCCAGGGTTGCGCTGAAAGCAACGCGACCGCTTCACTCTTGAACTCTGGCTGTGGCACTGCACTGCGCAAAGCCAACTCCTCCGACAACACCTCGACCAAGTTGGGAATGTCAGAGGCACGCTCGCGCAAAGCCGGCACGCGAAGTGGCAAGACATTGAGTCTGTAAAAAAGATCCTCGCGAAACAAGCCTTCGCCCACCAGCTTGGCCAAATCACGGGATGTCGCCGCGATCACCCGAACATCGAAAGGCACCAATTGATTGGAACCCAAGGGCTCGATTTCACCCTCCTGCAAGGCACGCAACAACTTCGCCTGCAGGCCCACGGGCATGTCACCCATCTCATCCAGGAACAAAGTACCACCGTCGGCCAGCTTGAATTTTCCTTCACGCCCTTTGCGGTCTGCCCCCGTGAAAGCGCCAGGTGCAACACCAAAAAATTCGGCCTCCAGCAATGCATCAGGCACGGCCGCGATGTTGACGCTGACCAATGGCCCCCTGGCCCGAGGCGAGCTGGCATGAATGGCATGGGCCAGCAACTCTTTACCGGTACCCGTTTCTCCCAAAAGCAAAATGGGACTGCGGGTTTGGGCCGCTCGCCTGGCCTGGCGTTTCAGATCGGTCACGACCGCACTGGCGCCCACAAAACTGGCAAAACTGTAGCGCGCTTGGCGCAGTGCGGGCCCTGTTTTACGCTGTGCGGCCAAGGCATCGCGGGCTTCGTCCAGCTCCCGTTGCATCAAGGCAAATTTGGCCATCAGTGGTTGTAAGTTGGTTTCGGGCTGATCGAACAACACCACACCCAAAGCACCAATGACCAATCCGGCATCGTCACGCAAGGGAAATCGGCTGACCAAAAAAGTTCCCGCCTTGTTGCTCAGCAGATCGATCAGTATGGGTTTACCCGTTTCCATCACTTGGCCCATCAGGGTGTTTTGCACCACCTCCACCACAGGCCTGCCGACAAAATCCTCCTCTTTCTCGAACCCCAAGGCGGGCAGGTACCGGCGGTAATGGTCATTGATCCACACCACCCGTCCGGACCGGTCCACCAACAGCATGCCCTCACTGGCGTTGGCAAACACATCAAACAGTGAACGAGCTGCCAAGCTCAAAATGCTCTGGCCATCGGTCGGTAAGCCCGTTAAATAGCCCAAACTGTCAGAATTCATGCAGCTACCCCATCCACGGTGACTTCAATTGATTTAAATATTATTTACAATTAAATAATCAAAATTAAGTAATAAAAAATTTAAGCTTCGGTGCAACCAAATTAACACAGGTGATGAATGAATTTTGAAGGTTTCAAAGGCCACATCTACCTGATCGATGACGACCCATCCATACGCAGAAGTCTGGCCTTCAGTCTCAGTTCGTTGCGTTACTCTATGCAGAGCTTTGAAAACCCCAAGGCCTTTCTGAGGGATGCACTGCCCATCAGCCCGGCTGTCATTTTGCTCGATAACCGCATGCCAGAAACCAGCGGCCTGAGCCTCCAAACCGAATTGATACGCCAAAGATGCGACACGCCGATCATTTTCATCTCAGGCGAGAGTCAACCCACCGAAATCATCGAAGCTTTGAAAAAAGGGGCAATTGACTTCCTGCTCAAGCCGTTCGGACTTCATGCGCTTGTTCAAGCGATCGATTTGGCATTGGAAAAAGACAAAACAAGTCTTCAGCAAAGAATGAAGGCTGACAAAGCGTGGCAACTGTTTTCCAGTTTGACCGATAAAGAACGGGAAATTTGTGGGTGGATGATCAAGGCCTTTGGCAACAAGCAAATTGCCAACCTGAACGGCTCTGCAGCTTCAACCGTCAAACTTCACAGAAGTCGGGTTCTGGAGAAAATGGGGTGCACTTGCCTGTCTGAACTGCTGGACTTGGCCATGGATGGTGACAAGAAGATTTTGAACATCTTTGAACAACCCGGTAGCGCCACTCCATCAGGTTTAACGGGGAAAAAACGTGTGGAATAAAGATGATCAGTGAGAATAACAACGTAACTTCGTCACCGGACCTGCAAATCCAACTCTGGCGAGCCTAAAATTTTTCCATTGATTTGATTGATGCCATGACTCAAGCGACCGAATTCGCCCCCGGCCTGACCATTCAGGGTTTTGCTGCGCCCCTGAGACTGTCCCAATTCAAGCTGATCGCTTTCGACATGGACTCGACCTTGATCAACATCGAGTGTGTGGACGAAATCGCAGATGCCGCCGGCCGCAAGGCAGAAGTGGCAGCCATCACCGAAGCGGCCATGCGTGGCGAAATCACCAACTACAAAGAGAGCCTGCGCCAGCGCGTGGCGCTGCTCAAGGGCGTGAAAGTCGCCCACCTGCATGAGGTGTTGAGTGCGCGACTGCGCCTGAATCCGGGTGCGGCAGATTTGGTCAGGGCCTGCAAGGCTGCGGGCATGAAGGTTCTCTTGGTCTCGGGTGGCTTCACCTATTTCACCGACCATGTGCGCGATGTCTTGGGCATCGACTGGACGCGCTCGAACGAACTGGAATTAGCAGATGGTGTGCTGACCGGTCGCATGGTAGACCAAGCCTGGGGCGACATTTGTGACGGTGAAGAAAAACGCAAAACCCTTTTGGCCACTTGCCAAATGATGGGCATCACACCCAACCAGGCCATTGCCATGGGCGACGGCGCGAATGATTTGCCCATGATGGGCGTGGCCGGTTTGTCAGTGGCCTACCACGCCAAGCCCAAAGTGCGCGAACAAGCCATGGTGTCCATTCATGAAGGTGGCTTGGATCGACTGCTGGAAGTTCTTACTCACTAGGTGGCCTGTTCTGCCTCGCCGTCCCAGAAGACCGAAGCTCAAGGCTTTTGGCCTGACAAAAGCACAGTCAAACCCGTATCGTCCAGCACAGGCACCCCCAGAGCTTGGGCTTTGTCGAGCTTGCTGCCCGATTCAGCCCCGGCAACAACATAATGGGTTTTTTTGCTGACCGAACCGGCCACTTTGGCACCCAAGGCTTCGAGTTTTTCCTTGGCTTCGTCTCGGCCCATGCTTTGCAGCGTGCCTGTGAGCACCACAGTGATTCCCGCCAAGGGCATTTCGGTGGGCGCCAAGGCATCGCCTTCGGGCCAGGTGACGCCTGCATCGCGCAGGGCTTGCACCACTTCGCGGTTGTGCGGCTGATCAAAAAAGGTGCGGATGCTGTGCGCGACCACAGGGCCCACATCGGCCACTTGCAAAAGCGCGTCTTCACTGGCCACCATGATGGCATCCAGCTGACCGAAATGGCGGGCCAGTTCTTTGGCTGTGGCCTCGCCCACATGGCGAATGCCCAGGCTGAACAAAAAGCGCCCGAGGGTGGTGGTTTTGGATTTTTCCAAAGCCTCGAGCAAGTTGACGGCTGATTTTTCGGCCATGCGGTCCATGTTGGCCAGGTTGTCGAGCTTGAGCTGGTACAGGTCGGCCAAGGTGTTGACTTGGGCCGTGTCCACCAGTTGGTCCACCAGTTTGTCGCCCAAGCCGTCCACGTCCATGGCGCGGCGATGGGCAAAGTGCCAAATGGCTTGTTTGCGCTGGGCGCTACAAAACAGCCCACCCGTGCAGCGGTGGTCGGCTTCGCCCTCTTCCCGCTCGGCTAAGCTGCCACAAACCGGGCAGTGGCTCATCATGGTGAACTGCGGCGCGTCAAACGGACGGCGGTCCAACACCACCGACACCACTTCTGGGATCACATCGCCTGCCCGGCGCACGATGACGGCGTCACCCACCCGAACGTCTTTTCGGCGCGCTTCCAGTTCGTTGTGCAGCGTGGCATTGGTCACCGTGACCCCCCCCACAAACACCGGGGCCAATTTGGCCACGGGCGTGAGTTTGCCGGTGCGGCCCACCTGAACGTCGATGGCCAGCACCGTGGTCATTTCTTCTTGCGCGGGGTACTTGTGCGCCACGGCCCAACGTGGCTCGCGGGTCACAAAACCCAAGCCAGCTTGCAGCGACAGGCCGTTGACTTTGTAGACGACGCCGTCGATGTCGTAAGGCAAGGCATCGCGTTCGGCGGCCACACGCTGGTGAAACGCCACCAGCCCTGCAGCACCTTGCACACACGCGGTTTGCTCGGCCACCGGAAAGCCCCAAGCCTTCAGTTGCATGAGCATGTCGTAGTGGGAAGTCCACTGCGGACCGCCTTCGTGGGCAGGCGTGATGTCGCCCAGGCCATAAGCAAAAAAGCTCAGCGGCCGTTCAGCCGCAATGCCTGAGTCGAGCTGGCGCACCGCACCCGCCGCCGCGTTGCGCGGATTGACGAAGGTTTTTTCACCTTTGGTGCCTGCGGCGATGCGTTGGCGTTGGCGCTCGTTCAGGGTTTCGAAATCGTCGCGGCGCATGTAGACCTCGCCGCGCACTTCGAGCACGCTGGGGGCGTGGGTCGGCAGCCGCAAGGGAATTTGCCCAATGGTGCGGATGTTGCTGGTAACGTCTTCGCCCGTTTCGCCATCGCCTCGGGTCGCCGCTTGCACCAGCATGCCGCCCTCGTAACGCAAGCTCATGGCCAGGCCGTCAAATTTGAGTTCGCCCACATAGTCCACCGACGGGTCAGACTCGCTCAGCCCCAGCTCTTTGCGAATGCGGGCATCAAAGGCCTCAGCCCCGCTGGCTTCGGTGTCGGTCTCGGTGCGGATGCTCAGCATGGGCACGCGGTGCTTGACTTGGGCAAACGCGTCCAAGACCGCTCCGCCGACACGCTGGCTCGGCGAGTCGGGTGTCAGCAGTTCGGGGTGTGCCCATTCCAGCGCTTGCAGTTCGCGAAACAGACGGTCGTATTCGGCGTCGGGGATTTCTGGCGCGTCCAGCGTGTAGTAGGCATGCGCGTGGTGGTGCAACTGGCGTCGCAGGGCTTGAGCCCGACTGGCTGGGCTGTCGGCAGGAGGCGAAGCCGTCGATGGTTCGGCAAACAAGCCGTCAAAAAGACCTGGTGTGTTCGGGCTCAAGGCTGTGTGGCGCATTCAAGAGAACAGGCGGCGCGCTTGTGGCGATCCGGCAGACAGCTCGCGGGCATCCAACGCGTCGTACAGCTGCTGCATGTCCAGACCAATCTGGTCGAGCGTAGCGTCACTGAGCACCTGGCCTTCGCCATCGGTCACGACACCGTCCATCTGTGCAGCCAGAGAAACAGCGGCTTCGCGCAGGCGGACATAAGGCTGCTCTTGGCGGGCGGTCTGGGGCACATCCAGGCTCAATGCAAAAGAGCGAATAGCCGACAGATCCGGGTCGTCGGCCATCGCCGCATGGGCGTCAAAGTTGAGTGAAAGAACTGGCGGCAGGCCTTGCACCAAAGCTGGCAAAACCATGCGGCCGGGTATGACACCGGGAACAAAGCCCAAGCGGGCCGCATGCTGATGAATGTAGCCAGGACTCCAGGCTGAGGTGCGGGCACACAGCGTGAAGCTCAGCTGCGCGTCGTGCACGCTGGCAAATTGGTCCAGCTCGCGGGCGCGGGTCACCTCTTCAAGCATGTCACTGAAACTGGCGCTGCCGCCTATGGCATCTGCAAAAGCCTGCGTTTTGATCACGAATTCAGAAAATTCGATGTTGTTGATCGCACCCACACGGTTGGCCAATTGAACCCCCGCCTGAAAGGCGGTGTAGCGCCGTCCGGCGGCCAGTGCCTCCCACTTCCCTGAGCCTTGCACACATCCCTCGACAGAAAACAACTTGGTGCCGACCCGGCGTGTGGATGGCAGGGCCGCCAAAGCGGCATCACCCGACACAGCCTGGTCCACTTCGATAGACGCCAGCACGTCGATCAATGCGTCCAAATGGGGCTTGCGATCGGGCTGGCTCAGGTGCGAGAAAGCATCTTGCAGCACTGGCTCAATGGCATCGGTGCTGTTGCCAGAAACAGCGGGGTCGGTGTTCAACACAGGCTCGATGGCATGCAAAGCCGACTCGGGCGCAGGCTCGCGATGGGGGTCGGCTTGTCGAGGCGCGTTTTTGCGTGACGTCCAGTAGTTGTAGAGCACCACGGCACCCACGGTGAGCGCCCCGATGGCGGCCAGACTCAACTGCAATGAGCTCATCGATTCCAAGATAAATTCCTCAGGCCACATCGGCCAATGACACCGCGGACTCCATGTCCACAGCCACGATGCGTGATACGCCCTGCTCTTGCATGGTCACGCCGATCAACTGCTCCGCCATTTCCATGGCGATCTTGTTGTGGCTGATGAACAAAAACTGGGTCCCTTTGCCCATGCCCTTAACCAGCTTGGTATAACGCTCGGTGTTGGCGTCGTCCAGCGGCGCGTCCACCTCGTCGAGCAAGCAAAACGGGGCCGGATTGAGCTGAAAAATCGCAAACACCAGTGCAATCGCGGTCAGGGCTTTTTCGCCGCCCGACAGCAAGTGGATGGTCTGGTTTTTCTTGCCGGGCGGCTGGGCCAGCACCTGAACACCGGCGTCCAAAATTTCGTCACCGGTCATGACCAAACGCGCATTGCCGCCCCCAAACAATTCAGGGAACATGCGGCTGAAGTGCTCATTGACGATCTTGAAAGTACCGCCCAGAAGCTCGCGGGTTTCGACGTCGATTTTCCGAATCGCATCTTCCAGCGTGTTCATCGCGTCATTCAGGTCGGCGCACTGGGCATCCAGGAAGGTCTTGCGCTCACGCGATGTGGTGAGCTCTTCGAGTGCGGCCAAATTGACCGGGCCCAAAGCGGTGATTTCGCGGTGGATGCGGTCGATCTCGCCTTGCAGGCCGGTCACGCGCACCTGGCCTGCCTCAATCGAAGTGGCTACGGCCTCCAGGTCGGCCTGGGCGTCAGCCAGCAGCTGGGTGTATTGTTCCAGACCCAGGCGGGCCGCTTGCTCCTTGAGCTGCAAATCGGTGATGCGCTGGCGCAGGGGGTCGAGTTCGCGCTCGAAGCTCACGCGGCGCTCGTCGCTGGCGCGCAGTTTGGCCGTCAGGTCGTCGTAGGCGCTGCGCCGTGCGCCCAGGGCTTGCTCGCGCTCCAGTTTGACGGCCAGCACGTTTTGCAGCCCGGCTTGGGCAGCGGCATCGGTCAAGCGGCTGAGTTCGTCACGGGCGCGCTGCATTTCGGCGTCAATGCTGATCACTTGCTGCTGTGCGGTCTCCAGCGTGCGCTTCAGCTCGGCCCGGCGGGCGTCCAGGCTGCGCTGCGAGAACTGCGCTTCTTGCGCCCGGCGCTCCAGGCTACGCTGCTGTTCGCGGCATTCGGCCAGCTTGCGCTCGGCCTCGATCACGCGCTCGTCCAGCTGGGCGTGGCGCTCTTGGGTGTCGGCCAGCTGCATGTCCAGCTCTTCAAAACGGGCTTCGGCGGTGACGCGGCGCTCTTGCAATTCGTCGAGCAAAGCCTCGACTTCGGCCAAGTCGTTGCTGATTTGGTCGCTGCGGGCGCGCGTTTGCGCCACCAACTGCGACAGGCGCAGGGTTTCGACCTGCAGCTCGTGCGTGCGCGACTGGCTTTCGCTGGCTTCGCGTCGCACGGTGATCAGGCGTTGCGAGGCGTCGGCATAGGCCGCCTCGGCCCGCACCAGGGCGCTGCGGCTTTCTTCAGAAATCAGGGTCTGGGCGCGCAGCTGCTTGTCGAGATTTTCGATCTCTTGAGCGCGGCCCAGCAAACCGGCTTGCTCGGAGTCTTGCGCGTAGAACACCACGCTGTTCAGGTCCACGGCATGCCCCGCTTGCACAAACAGGGTTTCGCCCGCTTGCAGTTGGCCGCGCCAGGCCAACGCATCGTCGATGTTGGGCGCCGTGTAGCAGCCTTGCAGCCAGTCTGCCAGCAAGGCTGACAGCCCGGCATCGTGCACGCGCAACCAGTCTGCCAGGGGCTTGCACCCCGAGGGCATGCCGCTGCGCGGTGCGGCCTTGGTGGCCAATGGTGGGCTGAAAAAGCTCAGCTTGGCAGGCGGGGCGTCATTGGCAAAGGCGCGGACCATGTCCAAGCGTGAGACTTCGAGCGCCGACAAGCGCTCGCGCAGGGCCGATTCGAGGGCGTTTTCCCAGCCGGGCGCAGTATGAATGCGGCTCCAAAGGCCTTCCAGACCGTCCATCCCGTGCTTGGCCAGCCAAGGCTTGAGTTTGCCGTCGGTGCGGACTTTTTCCTGCAGGGCCTTGAGCGCCTCGATGCGGGCGCTCAGATCGGCCAAGCGGGACGACTCATTGTTCACGGCAGATTGGCGGGTGCGGCGGTCTTCGTCCAGCGAGGGCACCTGTTCTTGCAGTTCTTGCAAGCGGGCTTGCGATTGAACAGACAGGGCTTCGGCCTCGGCCAGCTGTTCTTGCAACTGCTGCAGGCGTGCTTCGTCGGGGGCGGCCAAGGCGTTGCGCTCGGTCAGCAGGCGCTCGCGGCGGTTGTCGATCTGGCGCGATTGCTCTTCAACGTTGCGCTGGTCTGCGGCCAGCACACCAATTTGCTGCTGCACCTGCACCACCGTGGCGCGCTGGGTATTGGCGTCGTTTTGCGCTTTGCGCAGGGCTTCTTCCAGATCGGGCAAGGCCATGGCTTGGTCTTCCACCTGGGCGGCCAGCGTCATGCTTTGGTCTTCAGCCATGGCCGCTTGCTCTGACAAAGTCTGCAGCTCGGCTTGCGCGTCTTGGCTGCGGGTGTCCCATTGTGCGGTTTGCTCCACCAACTGCTTCAGGCGTTGTTCTGCGCGTTGGCGACCTTCGACCACAAAGCGGATTTCCGCTTCAAGCTTTCCGACCTCGGCACTGGCTTCGTACAGCTTGCCTTGGGCTTGGTTGACCTCGTCACCTGCGGCGTAATGCGCCTGGCGGATGGTTTCCAAATCGGCTTCGACGTGCCGTAAATCGGCCATGCGCGATTCCAGTGCATTGACCGCTTGGTCAACGTCCGACTTCATGCGGCCTTGGTCGGCCTCAGCGTCGCGGCGTTTCAAGAACCACAACTGATGTTGCTTGAGCATGCTGTCGGCTTGCAAGTTGTTGTAACGCTGGGCCACTTCAGCTTGCTTTTCCAACTTTTCCAGATTGGCGTTCAGTTCGCGCAAGATATCGTCGACCCGGGTCAGGTTTTCGCGGGTGTCCGACAGGCGGTTTTCGGTCTCGCGGCGACGCTCTTTGTACTTGGAAACGCCTGCGGCTTCTTCAAGAAACAAGCGCAGCTCTTCGGGGCGTGACTCGATGATGCGGCTGATGGTGCCCTGGCCAATGATGGCGTAGGCGCGTGGGCCCAGGCCTGTGCCCAAAAACACGTCCTGCACGTCACGGCGGCGCACCGGCTGGTTGTTGATGTAATAACTGCTGTTGCCGTCGCGGGTCAGCACGCGCTTGAGAGATATTTCGGCAAACTGGCCCCACTGGCCACCGGCGCGGTGATCGGCATTGTCAAAGACCAGCTCCACGCTGGCGCGGCTGGCGGGTTTGCGGGTGTTGGTGCCGTTGAAAATCACGTCCTGCATGGACTCGCCACGCAATTCGGACGCCTTGGACTCACCCAGCACCCAACGCACCGCGTCCATGATGTTGGATTTTCCGCAACCGTTGGGCCCGACCACGCCCACCAACTGCCCAGGGAGCAGAAAGTTGGTCGGTTCGGCGAACGATTTGAAGCCGGAAAGCTTGATGGAATTGAGGCGCACGGCGGTTTTGTTGGTGGTCGGATCGGATGGAGATCAGCCAGATGGGCCAGCCCAAATGGCCAACACCGTTCAAAACGTCAATGTTACCCGACAGGCATGGTGAAAAACCTGCTGACAAGCACGAGGACCAACGGGCACCCTTGATCCCGGATAATCGGGGCATGAATCCCCTCCTCGCCAAGCTGCAACCCTACCCTTTTGAACGGCTCAAGCAGCTGTTCGCCAGTGTCACCCCCAACCCTGCCTTCAAGCCCATCAGCTTGGGCATTGGCGAGCCCAAACACGCCACACCGGCTTTCATTCAGGACGCGCTCAAGGCGGCGGTGGCCACCGGTTTGTCGGCCTACCCCGCCACAGCGGGCGAGCCCGCCTTGCGCAAAGCCTGTACGGCTTGGCTCCAGACCCGCTATGACCTGACGCTGGACGCAGCCACCCAAGTGCTGCCGGTGAATGGCTCGCGCGAGGCGCTGTTTGCCCTGACGCAGACCGTGATCGACCCCACCCGACCCGGCGCGACGGTGGTCAGCCCCAACCCTTTTTACCAAATCTACGAAGGCGCTGCGCTGCTGGCCGGGGCCGAATTGCACTACGTGCCCAGCGACCCCGCGCGCAACTTTGCCAACGACTGGGACAGCGTGCCTGCCGCCGTCTGGGCGCGCACGCAGCTGCTGTTCGTCTGCTCGCCCGGCAACCCCACGGGGGCCGTGATGCCGCTGTCGGAATGGCAAAGGCTGTTTGCGCTGTCCGACCAGCACGGTTTCGTGATCGCCTCGGACGAGTGCTACAGCGAGATTTACTTCCGCGAAGAAGCACCTTTGAGCGGTCTGGAAGCCGCCCACCTGCTCGGCCGCACCGATTTCAAACGCCTGATCGCCTTCACCAGCCTCAGCAAGCGCAGCAATGTGCCGGGCCTGCGCAGCGGTTTTGTGGCGGGCGACGCGGCCATCATCCAGCAGTTCTTGCTCTACCGCACCTACCATGGCAGCGCCATGAGCCCAGTGGTGCAATCGGCCAGCGTGGCCGCCTGGGGCGACGAAGCCCACGTGGTGGACAACCGCAACCAGTACCGCACCAAGTTTGCCCAGGTCACACCCGTGCTGGCCCAGGTGCTGGATGTGAAACTGCCCGACGCCAGCTTTTACCTTTGGGCCGGTGTGCCTGCGGGTTGGCAAGGCGACGACGCGGCCTTTGCCAAGGCCCTTTACGAGGCCGAAAGCGTCACCGTGCTGCCTGGCAGCTACCTGGCGCGGGATTTCAACGGCAGCAACCCGGGCGAGGGCCGCATCCGCATGGCGCTGGTGGCCGAGACGGCCGAATGCCTGGAAGCGGCCGAGCGCATCGCCCGTTTTGTGCGTGCACACCCCAAAAAGGCTTGATCATGACCACCTGTCACGACACCCTGCGACTGGCCGAGCAGTTGATTTCCAAACCCTCGGTCACGCCTGAGGATGCGGGCTGTCTCGACCTGATCGCCGATGCTTTGAACCCTTTGGGCTTCGTCTGCGAATTCATGGACTCCGGCCCCGACACCTTTCGCGTGCGCAACCTGTGGGCCACGCGCGCGGGCAGCTCGGGCCAGACCCTGGCCTTTGCCGGTCACACCGACGTGGTGCCCACCGGGCCACTCACGCAATGGCACAGCGACCCCTTCACCCCCACCCACAAAGACGGCAAGTTGTTTGGGCGCGGTGCGAGCGACATGAAAACCTCGCTGGCGGCCATGGTGGTGGCAGTGAAAGAGTTTCTGGCAGCCAATCCCAACCCAGCTTTGGGCATCGCCTTTTTGCTGACCAGCGACGAAGAGGGCCCGGCGCTCGACGGCACGGTGGTGGTCTGCAAAGCCTTGGTGGCAAGAGGTGATGTGCCGCAGTTTTGCATCGTGGGCGAACCCACCTCGGTGCAGCAAACCGGCGACATGATCAAGAACGGTCGACGCGGCACCCTGAGCGGCAAACTCACCATCCAAGGCGTGCAAGGCCACATCGCCTACCCGCACTTGGCCGACAACCCGATCCACCGGCTGGCCCCAGCGCTGGCCGAACTGGTGGCCATCCGTTGGGATGAAGGCAATGCCTTCTTCCAACCCACCAGCTGGCAGGTCAGCAACATCCACTCGGGCACAGGCGCGAGCAACGTGATCCCCGGCGACTGCGTGGTGGACTTCAACTTTCGTTTTTGCACCGAATCCACCCCCGAGAGCCTTCAAAAGCGCTTGACCGCAGTTCTGGACCAACAGGGCCTCCAGTACGATTTGAAATGGACCATTGGCGGGCTGCCGTTTTTGACCACGCCGGGCACCTTGGTGGCCGCCATTCAAAAAGCCATCGCCGATGAAACCGGCCTGACCACCGAGCTGTCCACCACCGGCGGCACCAGCGATGGCCGCTTCATCGCGCAGATTTGCCCGCAGGTCATCGAGTTCGGCCCGCCCAACGCGACGATTCACAAGGTCAACGAGCATGTGGCGCTGAGTGACATCGCGCCGCTCAAGGCCATCTACCGCCGCACGCTGGAACACCTCAACGCCGGCCTGTGCGCATGAGCACCTTGACCCTTTCGGGCTTGATCGCGGCATCTTCCGAGCGGCTCACACACGCGGGTGTGGTCTTCGGCCACGGCACCCAGAGCGCCTTTGACGAAGCCGTCTGGCTGGTGCTCTGGCGTCTGGGCTTGCCGCTGGACACGGACTTGGACGAAGTGGACGATCAAGCCAAACATACAGTCTCGCCCGAGCAGCAAGCCGCCTGCGCTGCGCTGATCGAACAGCGCATCGCCACCCGCAAGCCCGCCGCCTACCTCACGCAAGAAGCCTGGCTGCAGGGTGTGTCGTTTTACATCGACGAGCGCGCCATCGTGCCGCGCAGCCTGATTGCCGAAGTGCTGGCGGACGGCACCATCGACGCCTGGCTGAGCGACCAGACCACGCGCGTGCTGGACCTGTGCACCGGCAACGGCAGCCTGGCCGTGCTGGCGGCGCTGGCTTGGCCCGAAGTGCAAGTCACCGGGGCGGACATTTCGGATGATGCGCTGGCCGTGGCCGCCATCAATGTGGAGCGTCACGACTTGCATGCGCGCGTCCAACTGATCCACAGCGACGGCCTGAGTGCATTGCCGGGCCCGTTTGACCTCATCTTGTGCAACCCGCCTTATGTGTGCCAGGCCAGCATGGCCGCCCTGCCCGCCGAATACCGCGCCGAGCCTGAACTGGCGCTGGCGGGCGGCACCGATGGCATGGACTTTGTGCGGCAACTGTTCAAGGATGCGCCTGGGCGCATGAGCGAACACGCCGTCTTGGTGCTGGAGATCGGCAACGAGGTGGCTCACTTCATCGCAGCCTTCCCCAAACTCGAAGTCGCTTGGCTGGACACCAGCGCGGGCGACGATCAGGTGCTGCTGATCACCCGCAAAGCCTTGCTCAGCTTGTAAATGCCCTGCCTGCTGGCCTGGGAAACGAGCTAATTTTCAACACGCCATCTCACCGACACACACATCGGCGAAAATGTTGGGTTGTGCTTTAGGAGGTCAGTCCCTCCCAACTGACCCTGCTCCCCATACCGGCATCCGTTCCGGATACTGCTTTTCATGATCAATCTTAAAAACGTCACCCTCCGCAGAGGCACCAAGGTGCTGCTGGACAAAGCTTCTGTCACCCTCAACCCCGGAGAAAAAGTCGGTCTGGTGGGGCGCAACGGGGCGGGCAAATCCACCTTGTTTGCGTTGTTCAACGGCAGCTTGACCGAGGACGGCGGCGACTTTGAAATGCCGCGCCAGTGGCGCATGGGCCAAGTGGCACAAAACATGCCCGAGACCGACCAAGCCGCCGCTGACTTTGTGTTGGAAGGTGACACCCGATTGGCCGAGTTGCGCCAACGTTTGGTGGTGGCTGAAGCCAGTGGCGACGGCATGGAAATGGCCCACGTTTACACCGACTTGGCCGATGCCGGGGACCACGACGCTATGCCCCGCGCAGAAGCCCTGATTTTGGGCCTGGGCTTTCGGGTGGACGAGCTCAACAACCCGGTCAACAGCTTTTCGGGCGGCTGGCGCATGCGCTTACAGCTGGCCCGTGCGCTGATGTGCCCGTCTGACATTCTTATCCTGGACGAGCCCACCAACCACTTGGACTTGGACGCTCTGGTCTGGCTGGAAGCCTGGCTGCAGCGCTACGCGGGCACGATGATCGTGATCAGCCACGACCGCGAGTTTCTGGATGCCGTGACCGATGTCACCTTGCACATCGACCACGCCAAACTCACCCGTTACGGCAGCAACTACAGTGGCTTTGAAATCCTGCGGGCACAGCAAATGGAACTGCAACAAGCTTCGTTCTCCAAGCAGCAAGACAAGATCGCCCACTTGCAAAAGTTCATCACCCGCTTCAAGGCCCAGGCCAGCAAAGCCAAGCAGGCGCAAAGCCGCGTCAAAGCGCTCGAACGCATGGAGAAAGTGGCGCCGCTGCTGGCCGATGCCGAATTCACCTTTGGCTTCAAAGAACCCAACAACCTGCCCAACCCGATGCTGGCCATCAGCGACGCGAGTTTTGGTTATGTGGTGGACGATGTGCCCAAAGCCATTTTGCAAGGTGTGAGCAAATCGGTGTTGGCGGGCCAGCGCATCGGCATTTTGGGGGCCAACGGTCAAGGTAAATCGACCCTTGTCAAAACCATTGCCCGCACCATGCCGCTGCTGGCCGGTACGCTGACCGAGGGCAAGGGCCTGAACATCGGCTACTTTGCACAACAAGAACTCGATGTGCTGCACCCCAACGACAACCCACTGGAACACATGATTCGCCTGGCCAAAGAGCTGGGCAGCAACGAGCCCAGCCGCGAGCAGGACCTGCGCAACTACCTGGGCACCTTCAACTTCAGTGGCGACATGGTCAAGCAGTCTGTGGGCTCCATGAGCGGCGGCGAAAAAGCCCGCCTGGTGCTGGCCATGATCGTGTGGCAAAGGCCCAACCTGCTGCTGCTGGACGAGCCCACCAACCACCTGGACTTGGCCACGCGTGAGGCGCTATCCATGGCCCTCAACGAGTTCGAAGGCACCGTGATGCTGGTCAGCCACGACCGCGCCTTGTTGCGCGCTGTGTGCGACGAGTTCTGGATGGTGGGCCGAGGCAAGGTCGAGCCTTTTGATGGCGACTTGGACGACTACCAAAAGTACCTGCTGGAAGAGTCCAAACGTCTGCGTGAAGAAGCCAAAAATTCGGCCCGCGATGCTGTGGTCACGGCGACCACGGCACCAGTTCCAGCGGCAAGCGCCATCGTGCCGCACAGCGACCAAAGCCCTCCGAGTGATGCTCCTGCGCCGGCACCCGCAGCAGCCGTTGCTGTCAAGGGATCAAGTGCGGCCGTGACGCAGACCGGCACCACCGGACTGAACAGCGCCGAGCAGCGCAAACACGACGCCCAAAAACGCCAGCAACTGGCCGCGCAAACCCGCCCGCTCAAGCGCGAGCTGGAGCAAAACGAGCAGCGCATGGCCAACATCGAAACCGAGAAAACCCGATTGGAAGCGCTGCTGACCACCCCCGTATCCCCCGCTGAAATGGCCGACGCGGGACGCCGTCTCAAAGCCATGGCCGACGAAGTGGCCGCCCTGGAAGAACGCTGGCTGGAGCTGACGTCTTTGCTCGAGGAGACTGAAACGACGCTATAGACCTGCTCGTCACCAGCGAACAGGACAACAAACCCAGATTGGCTTCGGGCAGACCAAAGCACAGGCATCGCCCGCCGACTCGGTAAAGAAAGGCCAGCGCGATGGCAAGCAAGATTTCGTGTCAATCCTCATTCACTGTCCGAGCAGACTGAGCGCGCAGCTTCATCAGGCGCTGCGGACGATAGACCAACACGGTGTCACCCTTGGCGTTCTTCACCGTGTTTTGAGTGCGCACAATGCCTCTGTCCCCCTTGGATGTCAGCCGCGCCTCCACTACCTCGCAATGGACAAAAATGGTATCGCCCACACAGGTTGGGGCCTTGGCATCAAGCTCGAGGTTAAGAAAGGCCAGACCAGTGCCATCGATGGACGGAAGAATCAAGCCTTCGGACATGGCCAACACCATGGCCAAGGGCACTGGACGTCCCGCAATGGCATTGGCCGAGCGATCATGCAGGTTGGTAAACAGATCCTCATGAAACCAAGCGAAGTTGATGAAAGTACTCAGGTCACTTTCAAGAATGGTGCGTCCGGCACTGCGCCAAGTGGTTCCCATTTGACAATCTTCAAAATAAAGGGCGCAGCTCAGGCGGCCAAGATCGCTCATGCATAACTCCTTGTATGAATCAGTAGGATTTGGGCAAGCCAAGCACCTTCTCTGCGATGTAACTCATGATGAGTTGGATGCTGATTGGTGCAATGCGCAGCAGCATGGCTTCACGGAAATATCGCTCAACGTGGTATTCTTTTGCATAACCAAAGCCCCCATGGGTGAGCACAGCGTTTTCGCAAGCTCTGAAACCAGCCTCCCCGGCCAAATATTTGGCGGCGTTCGATTCCGCACCGCACGGCAAACCCTGGTCATAAAGCCAAGCGGCTTTCATGACCATCAAATTGGCCGCCTCCAGCTCCATCCAGCACTTGGCCAAGGGATGCTGAACGCCTTGGTTCTTCCCAATGGGTCGGTCAAAAACAATCCGCTCGCCCGCATATTCTGCGGCCCTCTTGAGCGCCACGCGCCCTAGTCCAATGGCCCCTGCGGCCGCCAATGCACGCTCGGGATTGATGCTGTGCAAGATGGCTCGAAAGCCTTTGCCCTCCTCACCAATCAAGTCTTCTTGGGGTATGGGCAGGTTGTCAATGAACAACTCATTCGAATCTACGGCTTTGCGACCGAGTTTTTCGATCTCTTTGACGTCGACATAGCGCCTGTCCAGGTTGGTGTAAAACAAGCTCAAACCATCGGTCGGACTCTTGACGTCCTCTAAAGGCGTTGTGCGGGCAAGTAGCAGCATCTTTTCAGTCACCTGCGCCGTGCTGATCCAGACCTTTCGGCCATTGACCAGGTAACCATTAGCGGTCTTCTTGGCAAAGGTTTTGAGTTGCGTGGTGTTCAAACCCGTATTGGGTTCGGTGACAGCAAAGCAAGCCTTTTCCCTGCCTGCAATCAGCGGCGGCAGAATTCGGCGTTTTTGCTCTTCCGTACCAAAAACCACCACCGGATTGAGGCCAAAGATATTCATGTGAATGGCGGAGACACCGCTCATGCCTGCGCCTGATTCGCTGATGGCCTGCACCATGATGGCCGCTTCCTGAATGCCCAGGCCAGATCCGCCATAGGCTTCTGGCATGCAAACACCCAGCCAGCCGGCATCGGCAATGGCTTTATGAAAATCTAAAGGAAATCCGCCATTGCGGTCCCGATCAAGCCAATAAGCAGCATCAAAGGGTTTGCAAACTTGCAATATCCCCTCGCGAATCGCTTCCTGTTCTGGTGTCCAAGCAAAATTCATCTTCTATCTCCTGTTAATCCAGTTTGAGGCCAAGTGCTTCGACTGTTTTCTTGTAACGGTCCATTTCTTCCGAGAAGAAAGTGCTGTAACGTTCTGGCGTCGTCGCAATCGAATAAGCCCCTTGTGCTGCCAAGGCCGCCCGCATTTCCGGACTGGCCATGGCCTTGCTGATTTCGGCCCCCATGCGCTGGACAATCGCTGACGGTGTCTTGGCGGGCGCCATGATGCCCTGCCAGGCTGCTGCATCAATCGGGCTGGAGCCACCCTCCACCAAAGTTTGCACTTCAGGCAGTACGTGCGATCGCTGCGGCGATGTCACAAAAAGCGGCTTGATCCGGCCAGCCTTGATCAGACTCAAGGGTGAATTGATCGAATCAAGTTGAAAATGCGTAGAGCCGCCTATCAGACCTTGCAAAGCCTCGCTGCTGCCCTTGTAGGGAGCATGGACTGCATTCAAACCGTTGGCCTGCAAGATCATGGCCGCTGCCACATGGGCCAGGTTTCCGGTACCTGGGCTGCCGTAATTGAATTTACCGGGGTTGGCCCGCACCTGCGCAGCCCATTCACGGAAATTGCTTGCTGGAAAAGATGCCTCGACGATCAACACCAAAGGCAAGGCCGCCGTGCCATTGACGGGCAGCAAATCTTTGCGTGGATCGATCAGGTTTTTGCTGCTGAGCGCATGACTAAGAGCCAGCGAAGAACTGTTGTAAAGAAAGGTGTGCCCGTCAGGTGCAGCACGGGCCACGGCGGCTGCGGCGATATTGCCATTGGCACCGGGCCTGTTTTCGACCACGACTTGCTGCTTGAACTGCTCTGACAGGCGGATTGCCAAAGCACGGGCTACCAAGTCATTGGGGCCTCCGGGCGGGAATCCTAATATCAACTGCACGGGCTTGGATGGCCACGCATCGCTTTGTGCCAGAGACAACTGAGTGGCAGCACCCGCAAGCAGGCCCATACCGGAAGCGAGAACTTTTCGACGATTGATTTTTTGCATGATGTGTCTCCTAGATGGCTGATTGAATAATGGCTCCCGATGACAAGAGCTTTTCGATTTGCGGTCCGGGCAGACCCGCTTGCTGCAAAATTTCAACGGTGTGCTGACCCAAGCGTGGCGGCAGTGTCGGCTGTGCTGCCACGCCATCAAACTTCAAAGGCGCAGCAGGCGTCACGATGTCGCCCATTGTGGGGTCGGCCATTGTGGTGAAAAAGGCCGTTTGGGCGAGTTGCGGGTCACGCTCCAGATCGGCAAGGCGGTTGTAGGGTGCCACGGGTATGTCCAGTCGCTCGCAGGTCGCAAGCCAGTCGGCCGTAGACCTCAACGACACAGCGCTCGCGAGCTCGGCATATAAGGCATCAATGTTGCGAGTGCGAGCTGCGATACCTTGAAAACGCTCATCTTCTAGCAAGGACGAGCGTCCCGCTTCAGTGAAAAAGCGAAACCAATGTTGGTCAGAATAAGGAACGATGCAAATGTAGCCATCGGCAGTCCGGTAGGGTCTTCGCCAGACGGTCAACATGCGCGAGTAACCGGCATTGGCCAGAGGAGGCCTGAAATGCTGGCCGTAGAAATGCTCCACCAACGTGAAATTGACCATGGCCTCAAACATGGGCATCTCGACATACGAACCATGCCCCTGTTGTGCACGCGCAAGCAGCGCAATGAGGATCGCTTGGGTCGCATACAAGGCGCAGGCCTTGTCACAAATGACCGTTGGCAAATAGGCCGGCTCACGGCCCTGCAACTCACTCAAAGAAGCCAATCCGCACAAGCCTTGAATGATGTCATCGTATGCCGGTCGGCCGGCGTAAGGTCCGTCCTCGGCAAACCCATGGATGGCCACAACGACGATTCGAGGATTTCGCCCCCGCAGCACATCGGGTGCCAGGCCGAGCGCCGCCATCTTCTGCGGACGCATGCTGTAGACCAACACGTCTGCACTGTCGATCAACACCATCAAAGCCTCGCGGGCATCTTTCAGCTTTAAATCGAGCACGATACTGCGCTTGCTGCGGTTGGCCCCTAAGAAGGTGGCAGCCATGCCGGGCTCCAGGGCGGGTCCCGTGGCGCGGGTTGAATCGCCCGCAGGTGATTCAATCTTGACAACATCGGCGCCGTAGTCGCCCAGCATCTGGGTTGCATAAGGTCCGAGCATGACCGAGGTCATGTCAAGGATGCGGATACCGGCCAGTGGCCGAGCAGCAAGTTGAGAACTCACAGGGCAGGCCTTTGCATGTATTCGGGGGCCTTGCCGGGCACATACAGACACATGAACTGAACCCCCTGCTCTCCAGCCATAACCTTGGGTATGGTCTCGTCGTGGCTCACATACATTTGCTCCCAAACTCCCAATGCGTGGCCGCCTGTCAAGGCCGTGCCTTGCAGCACGAACAAAAACTGTCCTTGGCTGCCCTGCGGGTGAGTTGACATCCAACTGGCTTGCGCAGGAAGATTGACCAGACGGACACCCATTCCATCGGCGCCCAGGGGAATCTCGAATGTTTCTCGGATCTGACTCCAGGTTCGCATGTGTTCGACAGAAGCCACTGAAATGTTGGCCGACTGGGCATGACGCTTGGGTCCTGCGATCATCTGCTCGAGACGCTGCGCTATCGGAATAAAACCTGATTCGCTGACAGGCCGCAGCGTGAAGTATTGAATGCCCTGTGGACCGGCGACCAGTGGGCCGTATCCGGTGTAGGCCCCGGCGTAATGCACAACCACTGGCATCAAAGCTTGACGTCCGAGTGCCCCCGAGCCACCCACAAACACCTGAAACTGGTTCTGACGATGAAAGTGCGGCATGAATTCGAAATCGGGCGGCTGCTCGATCAAGGACACAGTGGGAGACAACACAGGGTCTTCGCCCGTATCCATCCACTCGCCTTTGTGAAAAATAACACCCATTGCAGGCGCAGGCCTGCGGCGAGTTTCCCCCTGAAACCGGGTACCAATAGTGATCATGCCCCCACTCCTTGAACATGTCTGTTGCGCGGGACGAAAACGCCACCCACCAGAACCGACGGCGGGCAAAAGCGGCCGATCGCTTCCCGAAGCAATGCACTGAAATTCGCGGCATTGGCGCGGATCAAAGCACTAGGCGCACCAATACCAATGGCCAGCGGTGTTTCGTGAACAGGCGTGGGCACCATCACAGCCACCACACCAGCGCCGGGACTGACCTTATCAAATGACACCGAACATCCCACTGCACGTATGGCAAGCAGCTCGCGTCGAATCGCTCCAACATTCAGTGGGGTCATCCCAGGGGCCAATCCGGCATTGTGTGTGCGCACCACTTGATCCACCTCTTCGTCGGACATACTGCTCATGAACAAACGTCCCAGGCCTGAGGTCGGCAAAGGTCGTACCGATCCCGGCATGACATGCATGCGTACCGTACCTGTGGCTTGAACCACCCGGATGTAACGCACCTGCATATGCTCAGGGGCTGCTAACACAACAAGCTGCTGACACTGAGCTCCCACCCATTCCATGATCGATGTCACAGGACCATTGGCATCTAGCAAGGGTGACAGCCAAGCGCCCAGCAATTTCACCCTGGGTGTCGGGCGGTAAGTCCGCCTGTCACCCTGCGACAGATAGCCGCGCTCCACCAAGCTTTGCAACAAAACCGACGTGCTGGACAAGGGGTAGCCGAGCTCGCGCGCAATTTCGCTCAGGCTGGCTTCCCGCTGAATTGTGTCAAAAAACTCCAAAACTTCAATGACGCGGATGGCTGATTTGACATTCATAATGAACACGTTAAAACGCTAATGTAATTCGAGAAAACATGCATGTGAAGTTTGATTTCACATATGTGAAAAAATATTCAAAAAATGATTCTAAACTTGGACATAACAAAAGTTGAGTAAAAAGATACCGCACTGTTAGAAGATGAGCATGTCTGCTAGCTGGCTCCCAATCAAATGAGTCTCCAAATTGGTTGTGAAGAATTTAATCGTTGTTGCAAAACCAAGTACTTGAAGCCCAAAATGCGTCGCCGACACCAAGTTCAGCAATACTCTGCAATTGAGTACATCATCGATGTCATGGCGGTGAGTTGAAGCCGCTTGTTTTTTTCAACGCGTTAATGGCCTGAGATTTATCAACGATGCACTACCGCTTGGAATTGATGATGTCCACAGTGTGTTTTGTTATTAAGTACGGACGAAAAAAAACACCCCGCACTTTCGTACAAGGTGTTTTAAGTTTTACTTTGGTGGGACCAGCGGGGGTCGAACCCACGACAAACGGATTAAAAGTCCGCTGCTCTACCAACTGAGCTATGGTCCCTTTGCTATGGTGCAGTGCACTTAGGCAAGTCTCAAATTATAGCGTCATTTTTTGACCCTCTCAGAGGGGGTCGCTAAAAAATTCAATATTTCAGAAGCCGCACACATGCCAAAGGTGGCCGTCACACTGACCACCGATCCGTAGCCGTGGCAGTTGAGCGAGCCGTCGCTTTCCAAGGCGCATGAAGCATCTGGCGGAGCCACGGCTTCGCGGCTGAAGACACCTTGGACGCCCATGTGTTTGTTGCCCCTGGCGGCTCCATAGTGTTTGCGCAACCGGTACCTCAACTGCGCCAGCAAAGGGTCGTGGGTGATGCGCGACAGGTCGTCCACATCGACCTTGTGCGCCAGGCGTTTACCGCCAGCGGCCCCCACAGTGATGAAGCCCACGCCTTCACCCAGTGCCCATTGCGCCAGGCTCACTTTGGCCTTGACCTGGTCACAGGCGTCAATCAGGGCATCGGGCATGCAGGGCAAGAGCGCAGGCCAATTCTCGGGGCTAACAAAATCGTCAACGGCATCGACTTGGCATTGCGGGTGAATCAAGGCAATGCGTTCTTGCATGGCCAACACTTTGGATTGGCCAGTGGTGTTGCTGAGCGCATGGATTTGGCGGTTGATGTTGGACTCTGAAATGTGGTCCATGTCGATCAGGGTCAAGCGCGCCACGCCGCTGCGGGCCAGGGCTTCTGCCACCCAAGAGCCCACACCACCGATCCCCACCACCACGACATGCGCTTGCCGGATGCGACGCGCACCGGCCACGCCATACAGGCGTTGAAGACCGCCGAACCGGCGGGTGTCGTCGTCTGTTTCCATCGGTGGCATCTCGCTCATGAACTGGTCTTGCAAAATATGCAGCGAAGGGCGCGCGCGAAGGCTCAGACCTGGCGCATTTGCCAATGCAAAGCAGCCCAAGCCCCGGCAAAGATGCCCAGCACCGACAACAGGCTGCCCAGGCTCAAGGTCGACAGCCCACTCAGGCCCTGACCCAAGGTGCACCCCATGGCCAGCACACCGCCTGTGCCCATGAGCGCGCCGCCGAACAAATGGCGCACCAGATCAGCTCGGTGGGTGAAGCCCTCCCAGCGAAAGCTGCCTTGCTGCAATGCGCTCAAACAAGCACCCGCCAAAACACCGGCCACCGTGACCATGCCCAAGGTCAGCCGTTTGCTGCCGTCGCTGTAATAAAGCAAGGCATCGAGCCAGTATCCAACAGGGGCCGTGAAACTGAACGCCTCCATGCGGCCGCTGTGGGTGGCAAGGAACACCGGCTCCAGGGTTTGCGGGTGTTCGGGCACAAAACCCAGCACACCACTGACCCACCACAGTGCCACCACCAGCAAACCAAGACCTGCGCCCGTGACCCAGTTGAACACCGTGTGGAAACGGCGATCTTTGACTACCCACCCCAGCAAAAGCAAGGACACCAGCGCCGCGCTGATGCCCAGTCCCGTGTGCAAGTCCACCGCCCAAAAAGCAGACAACCACTGCCCGACAAAAGGGCCGTACGGCAAATCGATGGCCACCATGTCCATCCCGTGCACGCGCCACACCGCCGTCAAGCCCCGCATGGCCGCCAGCGCCGAGACCGCCATGGCCAGCAAGACTACCAGAGACTTGAGATTGCCCGCCGCCAGACGAACCAAGGATTTGCTGCTGCAGCCCGAGGCCAGCACCATGCCGATACCGAAGACAGCGCCACCCAAAAGCGCCGACAGCCAGGCCAATTGAGAAGAGGCGTAAATGGTGCTCAGCGGACTGATCCAGCCGAGCCAAGCCATCAAGCCGAAACCGGCCGTGGCCACCGCCACAGCCAGTGCCCATTGCCGCAACCGGGTGGCGTCGCGCATCAACACCCAATCGCTGATGGCACCCATGGTGCAAAAGTGCCCCCGATGGACCAACACTCCCGCCAGCAGCGCTATGGCAAAGCTGGCCCCCTGCACCTCGTAGACCAAATGCTGGACTTCATCCGCAGAAAACAAAACCATCCGATTTCAGCGCAGGCGGCTCAGGCGCTCGCGGGCGGTGCCAGCCGTTTCGGCCTGAGGATAGGTTGCAATCAAATCCTCCAGAGTTTTACGCGCCGCCATCATGTCCTTGAGTTCAATGTGAATGTTGGAGATGGCCAGCATGGACTCGGCCGCACGCGGGTGATTTGGCGCCATGCTCAGCAGCTTCTGGAAATTCGCCATGGATTCCTTGTAAGCCTTGTTGGCGTACTGGGCGTTGCCCAACCAGAACAACGCTGAGGGCACATACGCACTGGCCCCATGCCGCAGCACAAATGACGTCAGCGCGTTCTCCGCCGCAGCAAAATCGGCCTGGCGAAACAACGCCATAGCTTTGTCATGGTCGGCTTTTTCAGCAGGATCGACCATCACCTCCCGGCCATCGATGATGGCGAGCACTGGCTCAAAGCGGCGCAAGCGGTCGTCGACAGTGCTGAGCACGTCTTTTTGACGCAACTGCAATTCCGTCAGGTCGCGCGCCAAGCGCTCTTGTGCGCCCAAGCTTTGCGCCAGTTCCGATTTGAGGCGGTCGATTTGTCCTTGCAAATCCAGCAGCGCACTGCGCAGCTGGGCAATCGCCTGGATTTGTGTCTGATTTTGAGACTGAGCGTTTTGCTCGATCAAGGCGCGGGTGACATTTTGGGATTGCTCCAGCCGCTGGCGCAAATCGAGGATGGCCCGACGCGCTTCATCGTCCCCGCCAAACAACGCCGCTTGCGCTGGACTGGACAAGCTTGCAAAGCAGAAGGTCAAGGTCATGGCGGCGCTTCGCCAGACGGAGCGAACGGGTTGCATGGCAGGCCTCAGTAACGGATTTCAACTCGGCGGTTTTGCGCCTGATCGATGTCGGAGCTGCCGGTGGCCAAGGGCTTTTCCTTGCCAAAGCTCACGGCTTCCAGTTGCGACTCGGGCACGCCCAGCAAGCTCAGCGCCTGGCGCACCGCATCGGCGCGCTTTTGACCCAAAGCCAGGTTGTATTCACGGCCGCCACGGTCATCGGTGTGGCCTTCCAGATTGGCTTTGCGCTGCTTGTTGGTTTGCAAAAACTGGGCATGTGAAGCGATCACGGGACGGGCTTCGGGGCGAAGAACAAAGCTGTCATAGTCAAAAAACACCACATGGGCAATACCAGCAGGGCCTTGACCGGCACTGACCTGGCTGGCCGCGACGGACGCCACAGCGGTCTGCGCGCTACCCTGAGCCACGCCAATGCCTTGGATGGCGACGCCCTGGCCTGAGCCCACAGAAGTTGCGGACTTGTCTTCTACCGGAACGTCATCGAGCTTGACGCCCGAGGCACAACCGGCCAGAACCGCAGAGACCATCAACAACGACCAAAAATGCTTTTTCATATGCAACCTCATGGATAAAACCGGATTTGAAATTCAGAACTCAGGGCCGCACCGGACCCCAATGCGGCTCGCGGATGTCGCCGCCTTGAACAGCCAAACGGGCTTTGATGCGCCCATCCAGTGTGGTGGTCATCAAGGCTTCACCGCCTTGCTGCGTGGCATACACCAGCAAACGGCTGTTAGCAGCAAAACTGGGGCGCTCATCGGCGTTGGTGTCCGTCAAGGCGGTGACCTGACCAGTGGACAGTTCCATCAGGTGCAAGCGGAAGCCGCCAGGCAGTCGAGAGACATAGGCCAGCCAGCGACCATCGGAGCTGATGGCCGGAGAGATGTTGTAGTTGCCAGAAAAAGTCACCCGGTCGGCAGGCCCGCCTTGTGCAGGCATTTTGTAAATTTGGGGGTTACCACCCCGGTCGCTGACAAAGTACAAGGTGTTGCCATCCGGCGAAAACGCCGGTTCGGTGTTGATGTTGCCCGAGGTCAGGCGCTGGGGCTCACCGCCGTGCAAGGACACCCTGTAGAGCTGCGAGCCACCATCGCGGCTGAGCGTGGCCACAATCGAACGGCCGTCAGGGGCCCATGCTGGTGCGCTGTTGGAGCCTTTGAAGTTGGCCACCACCCTGCGCTGACCACTGGCCAATTCGTGCACATAGACCACGGGCTTGCGTGACTCAAAAGACACATAGGCCAGTTGCGTGCCCGCGGGCGACCACGAGGGGGAGATGATGGGCTCTGGACTGCTGAGCGCAGAGCGTGCGCCCTCCCCATCAGAATCGGCAATCCACAGGTTGTAGCGGCCACTGGATTTGGTGACATAGCTGATGCGCGAGGTGAACACACCGGGGGTGCCCGTCAGCTGCTGGTACACCCAGTCGGACACACGGTGGGCCGATAAACGCAGATCTGCAGCGGTGACGTTGTCCCTGAAATCAGACTTTTCTTGTCTCTTGACCGCGTCCCACAGTCGGGCCCTCACATCGTAGCGGCCGTTGGCCAGGCGCGTGACCGATCCCGCCACCAGGGCCTCGGCCGACAAGGGCCGCAGGGCCAACCAATCTGGGCGGCTCATTTCGTCGAGCGCCAGACTTTCTGCAGGCAAAGGATTGAACTGGCCGCTGCGGGCCAAGTCGGCTTGCACAATCTGGGACATCTTCTGGCCGGCCTGGGCTTCGCCCTTGAAAGGCGCCACCAGCACGGGCAATTGGGTCAGACCCACGCCCGTGACTTCGACACGGAACTGCGCCAGTGAACTGCTGGTGGCCAACAACATCCAGAGCCAAACCAACAGCGAACCCAGACGGCGGACAGGTGTGCAAAACAGATTCATGAGCATCAACAGCAGGGCATTACAAATCAAAACGCCAATCGTACACCGTGCAGACCTCTTTTTGACCGATTTCTGCACACTAGCGCAAAGACTGCGTTGCAGAGAACAGGGCGACAGAACAGCCTCTTAGAATAGCAAAATCCATGTCTGAAGTCCCAACCGCCTCCACACCGCCCACGGGCATGACCCCACAGCCTGGCATTGCCCAGCGCTTGTTGCGCCTGAAACCCTATTTTTGGCGGCAACGTGGCGTCTGGGCGCTGGCCATTGGGGCCACTTTGGTCGCCGCCCTGACCGAACCCCTGATTCCTGCCCTGTTCCAGCCTTTGCTGGACAACGGCTTCGCCGAAAACAGTTTGCCCCTGTGGTCCATTCCACTGGTGGTCATTGGCCTTTTTGGCCTGCGTGGTCTGGCGCACTTTGTGGCGCAGTACGCGCTGGCACGTGTGACCAATGACGGCATGGAAAAACTGCGCAGCGACTTGTTTGCCAAACTGGTGCGGGCCGATTTGTCGCTGTTCAGTCGCCAGTCGGCCAGCGCCTTGTCCAACACCGTGGTGTATGAAGTGCAAATTGGTGCATCGCAGCTGGTGTCGGCCCTGATCGGCTTGACCCGCGACGGCTTCACCCTGCTGGCCCTGATTGGTTATTTGATGTGGCTGAACTGGCAGCTCACGGTGGTGGTGTTCACTGTGGCTCCTGGGCTGAGTTGGATCATGAAAGTGCTGTCTCGCCGCTTGTATGGGCTGACCAAGGAAAGCCAAAAAGCCACCGACGATCTGGCCTATGTGGTGGAAGAAAACGTGCTGGCCCACCGCATGGTGCGCTTGCACGGGGCCCAGGCGCAACAAATGGGGCGCTTCAATGCGCTGGGGCAGCGCCTGCGGCGCTTGGCGCTCAAATCCACGGTAGCCTCGTCCGCCATGACACCGCTGACGCAAATCATGGCGGCGATTGCCCTGTCCTTGGTGCTCGTGATCGCGCTGGTGCAAAGCCGCGAAGCCGGATCGGGGACCACGGTGGGCAGTTTTGTGGCCTTCATCACGGCCATGTTGATGCTGATCGCGCCTATCAAACGTCTGGCCGACGTGGCCAACCCCATCACGCGGGGCTTGGCCGCGCTGGAGCGTGGCTTGGCCCTGATGCACGACGCGCCCGAAGAAAGCCAAGGCCAACACCAAACGCTGCGGGCCAACGGCGCCCTGGCGTGGCAGGACGTGTCCGTGCAGTTCAACCCGGACGGTGCACCTGCATTGGCGAACATCCATCTGAGCGTGGCGCCGGGCGAAACGGTGGCCCTGGTGGGCACGTCGGGGGCCGGCAAAACCACGCTCATCCAACTGTTGCCGCGCTTTTTGAGCCCGACCACTGGCCAGGTGCTGCTCGATGGCGTGCCCCTGCCGCTGTGGCAGCTCGACAGCTTGCGCAGCCAGCTGGCCATGGTCAGTCAAGATGTGGTGATGTTCAACGACAGCTTGGCGGCCAATGTGAGCTTGGGCCACACGCCCGACCGCAACAAAGTGCAGCAATGCCTGGAGGCGGCCAATTTGTGGTCCCATGTGCAAACCCTGCCCCAAGGCATGGACACCGATTTGGGCCACAACGCCAACCAGCTCTCGGGGGGGCAGCGCCAGCGCCTGGCGATTGCCCGGGCTCTGTACAAGGATGCTCCTATTTTGATTCTGGACGAGGCCACCTCGGCTCTGGACAACGAGTCTGAACGGCTGGTGCAGGACGCCCTGCAAAAACTAATGCAGGGCCGCACGACCTTGATCGTGGCGCACCGACTGTCCACCATCGAGCATGCCGACCGGGTCATCGTGATGGATCGCGGCCAGATTGTTGAGCAAGGTTCACCCGCCGAGTTGCTGGCAAGTGGTGGCGCTTATGCGCGACTGCACCACCGAGGCGAATGGGCCCCTGCGCTGCAGGCCTGAGTGGCCTCAGAGCAGCACGATGTCGTATTGCTCAGGCCCCAAGGCGGCCTCGACTTGGAGTGAAATCGGCTTGGCAATGAAGTCCGACAAGCCCGCCAAGTGCTGGCTTTCTTCGTCCAGCAGCAAGTCAATGACCGCCGACGTGGCCACAATGCGGAACTCGCGCGGGTCGAACTGACGCGCTTCGCGCAGGATCTCGCGCAAGATGTCGTACACCACCGAGCGCGGCGTCTTGACAATGCCCTTGCCCTGGCAACTCGGGCAGGGTTCGCACAGCATGTGGGCCAAAGATTCGCGGGTGCGCTTGCGCGTCATTTCCAGCAAGCCCAGTGAGGAAAAGCCCCCGGCCATGGTTTTCACGCGGTCACGCGACAGCTGTTTGCGGAACTCGGCCAACACAGCCTCTTGATGTTCGGGGCGGGCCATATCGATGAAGTCGGCAATGATGATGCCGCCCAGGTTGCGCAGGCGCAGTTGCCGGGCAATGGCCTGTGCTGCTTCCAAATTGGTTTTGAAAATCGTGTCTTCAAAATTGCGCGCGCCGACATAACCGCCCGTGTTCACGTCCACTGTGGTCAGCGCCTCGGTTTGGTCAATGATCAGGTACCCGCCCGATTTCAGTTCCACCCGCCGGCCCAGCGCCTTGGCAATTTCCTCGTCGATGGCATACAGGTCAAAAATCGGGCGTTCACCTTTGTACAACTGCAGGCGCTCGGCCGCTTTGGGCATGAACTCGAGCCCAAAGTCCTGCAGCTTGGCAAACTGTTCTTGCGAATCGATGCGGATGCTTTGCGTGGCCTCGCCCACCAGGTCGCGCAACACGCGTTGCAACAGCGTCAAGTCTTGATGCAGGATGGAGGTGGGCGGCCGCCGCAAAGAGGCCTCTTTGATGCGGGTCCAGGTCTTGCGCAGGTAAGCGATGTCGTCTTGCAACTCTTCGTCGCTCGAGTCTTCGGCGTTGGTGCGCAAAATGAAGCCGCCACCGGCGTGGCCGACCAAAGCTTGCACCCTTTGGCGCAGCGCATCGCGCTGCTCTGAAGGGATTTTTTGCGACACCCCGATGTGGTCGTCTTGCGGCAAAAACACCAGATGCCGACCTGCAATGCTGATCTGGGTGGACAGGCGCGCGCCTTTGGTCCCCAAAGGGTCCTTGATCACCTGCACCATGATGGCGCGGCCTTCGAACACCTGCTTTTCGATGGGCACCAGCGGCTGGCCCGTGCGGGCGGCAGCGGCTTCGCCTTCGGCGTGTTTTTGCCAAACATCGGCCACATGCAAAAAAGCCGCCTTGTCGAGGCCAATGTCGATGAAGGCCGATTGCATCCCCGGCAGCACGCGGGCCACTTTGCCCAAGTACACATTCCCCACCAGACCGCGTTCCAGCGTGCGCTCGACATGCAGCTCTTGCACCGCGCCAAACTCGACCACCGCGACCCGTGTTTCCTGGGGCGACCAATTGACCAAAATATCTTGTTGCATGAGGGGCATCAAAAAGGGGGAGTGACAACAACTAACCGTTCGCCGCAGAGCCGAGGCGCGTCACGTCAGGTGCCAAAGGTCAACAGCGAACGCCCAGCAAGCGCAGCAAGGCAGCCGTCTCAAACAGCGGCAAACCCATGATGCCTGAATAACTGCCACGGATCTTTTCAATATGGGCAGCCGCCCTGCCCTGCACCCCGTATGCGCCGGCTTTGCCCATCGGCTCGTCCGTGACCACGTAAGCCTGGATCTGCGCCAGCGACATGGGGGCAAAGCGCACCCAGGACTCGGAAACGGCGGCCACACGCCGGGCGCCCTGTTGCACGGCTACAGCGGTCAACACGCGGTGGGATTGGCCCCCTAGACGCTGCAAGATGCGCACCGCATCGGCTTTGTCCTTCGGTTTGCCCAACATATCGCGGCCCAAGCACACCGTGGTGTCGGCGCACAACACGGGCGCGTCTGGCAAGGCTTGGCGTTGCAAGCGCAGCACAGCGGCATCGAGTTTGAGGCCTGTGACCCGCGCCACGTAGCGTGCTGGCGCTTCCGCACCACGCACAGCTTCCAGCGACTCGGCGTCTTCGTCAGGCCCGGGCAACAACAGTTTGTGGGCCACTCCGATTTGTTCCAGCAATTGGCTGCGCCGAGGGCTTTGAGAGGCGAGGTAAATGAAGTAGCTCATTCGCGGTGGTAAGGTTTTTTCAAGGGCTTGGTCTATATGGTTGGGTTTAAATGGCTTTCAACGGTAGCGATCACTAACTGAATCAGCCAAAACCTGCCCGTGTAAGTTCTGGTGTAAGTCTACGGGTGCAACGAACAGGCCCACTGTGCTACGTATTGTCGCCTGATATCGGTGAGTTAGCCTCCCTGAAACACAGTCGCGTCGGTATTCCTTAAACTAAAAAACAGGAATAAGACCATGATATGACTATGGCTTCAGCAACGCCCTCTCGGGTTGAAGTGGTGACAAGCGTTCAGCGCCGCTGGTGCTGGACCTCCGAGCAAAAGCTTGAAATCGTCTGACAAACCAACGAGCCCAGCAGCTCCGTCTCGATGGTTGCACGGCAATTTGGCATCACTGCAGCGCAACCCTTTCAATGGCAAAAACCCCGTTTCCTCGATACCTTAAGGTGCAAGCGCTGGAAGCATGTTGGTCATCGGCACAGCGATTCGATTGGATGAATGCAATCGCTTTGCCGTCGCGCGAATTGGCTTGGCGGCCGGCGAGGAGAGAGATGGAACGCCACGAAGCCACGCAAGGCAATGACGACACCTGCCAGTTGCCAACAACGATCTCCCTTCGAACAACTTCGAAATCGCTGCTCTCGTGTTCGGGTTCAGATCACCCCTGGGATCGGCCAGAAAGCCTGCCGGGAAGGACACGGACTCGGGCGTCCCTTCCGCATCCAGACAAAGCAGATGGTTGTTGTCGCAGTTATTCTGATCGGCCAGCGCAAACGGAACCACGTCAGATGCAGCGCCCTTACTCGTCCTCAGAGTCATCTTGTACTGCTCCCGCACCTTGTCGTCGGCTTCATCGCCACCGGGTTTGGAAACGCACCCGGCCCAGACGACCCGTACCACGTTCTTGGCACCCAACGGGCATCCCGTACCGCCCCCCCCATCTCAGTCGAGTGCCGGTTTTGCCCAGATCCCAACGATCTTTCGGAACGCTCTCAGCGAAAACAATGGTCGCCCCTTCTTCCAGTCGGGAGACACCCATCGACTCGCCCTTGAAGTTGACGGACCGATCGATCGAAAGAATGTTACCCAAGATTTCCACCTTTGCGGGCTGATCTTCCGGACTGCCAAACTCGCCTGCAAGCAGCGCCGTTCTGAGCTCGCCCGGATAATCCGCAGGGGCAAGCGATGCACACAGAACCTGACCGATTTTCCCTGAAGCAGTGGTGACCTTTAAGTCTCCAGCCTGCATGGTGCTGACGTCGACTTCATGCGAGAAGATGACCGGCATTCCATCTTTACCGCCAGCGCCTAGGCTAACACCTCGATCAGCGACCCTGGGCAGCTTGGTATCCAAGCCAAAGAAGGCCACCATGAGACTGGCCCGTCTCCCCCTCGCATGAAGCTTGTTCTGCACCTGGGTCACGGTTGTGTCTGCTTGATCAGAACTCGCCAGACTGATCTCGTAGCGCATGATGTCTTGCACGCCTTCCAAGGTCGTGCAGGATGAGGCGAGGGCCGGCATAGGCAGGGCCAAGATGATGTAGCCAGCTTTCATTTGCACTCCGATGGGTCCGGTGTGGGTTGGGCAGAGCCAAGCGTCGTGGCCTGGCCGTCAGGACGCTCACGCCGCCAAGGCGCAGCCGACCCTTGACGTTGCTGGCCCTGGTGCTTGATCCCGGCCGGACCGCCAGTGCCCTCGCCCTTGTTCATAGCCTGATGGCGCCGCTCTTGACCAGTTGATCGATCTCAGCCTGGTCCAGGCCCATCTCATTGAGCACTTCGCTGGTGTGTTGGCCCAGCATCGGTGGCGGGCGCCGATAGGTCACGGGTGTTTTTGAAAACTTGAGCGGGCTCGCAATGCCGGGTGCCTCGACCCCCAACGGATGCTTCAGGCTCAATCGGGTCTTCTGGTGCTTGGCCATCGGATGGTCAAGCGCCTGCTGGTAGTTATTGATGGGGCCAGCGGGCACGCCCACTTCCATGAACAGCTCTTCCCAGTCCGAACGGGTGCGCGTCTTCAACACTTCCGCGAAGAGTTCGTACAGCACCTCTTGATGCGCCATTCGTCCGCCGTTGTCGGCAAAACGCGGGTCGCTCGCCCATTCAGAATGCCCCAGTGCCTTGCAGAGCGCCACAAACTGCGACTGGTTGGCGCTGGCTATGATGAGCAGGCCGTCCGAGCAAGGGTACACGCCGTACGGACCAATGTTCGGCGACACATTGCCAGTACGGCCAGGGAGCTTGCCGCCGACCAGATAGTTCGACAAGTGACCGGAACTGACGGCCATGACCGTCGCGAACAGCGACATGTCGATGTGTTGTCCCTCACTGGTTTGATCGCGGTGATGCAGGGCCCCCAAAATGGCGACGGTCGAATACATGCCGGTGAACAGGTCCACCAACGGCAGGCCCACGCGCTGAGGGCCCCCGCCCGGCTTGTCGTCGCGCTCGCCGGTGACACTCATGATCCCGCCCAAACCCTGGAACAGATAGTCATAGCCGGGGCGTGAAGCCCAAGGGCCGTCTTGGCCAAAACCTGTCACCGAGCAGTAGATAAGGCGTGGGTTGATCTTCGCCAGCGACGCATAGTCGAGGCCGTAGCGCGCCAGGTCACCCACCTTGAAGTTCTCGATGCAGATGTCTGCAGATTCAGCCATCTTGCGTATCAACGCCTGACCCTGCGGGTTGGACAGATCCACCGCCACCGACCGCTTGTTGCGATTGGTCGACATGAAATAGGCTGATTCGCGTGTCGCATTGCCCTCCTTGTCCTTCAGGAAGGGCGGCCCCCATTGGCGCGACTCGTCGCCCACGCCGGGCCGCTCGATCTTGATGATGTCCGCCCCCATGTCGCCCAGGATCTGCATGCACCATGGGGCAGCAAACACCCTCGACAGGTCAAGCACACGGATGCCGTGCAGGGGGCCGTGGACTTCTTGGCTGGCACCGGCGGCGCCTGCATGTGGATCGGATTGCTGCGTCATGGTCCGGGCATTCAATGAAGTTGATTGACACGATCAGTAGCACTGCCCAGCTCAGATCATCGCCTCGATCAGAGACGGTCCACGCGTTCGCAATGCGGCCGCCAAGGCGGCGTTGAACTCGTCGGCACTCGTCGCGCGCCATGCGGCAACCCCCATGCCTTGCGCCATCTGCACCCATGAAAGTTCAGGGTTGGTGAGCTCCAGCATGCTTGTGGCCTTCGGACCCGGCCTGGCGCCCACACGCGCCAACTCGACCTGAAGAATGCTGTACTTTCGGTTGGCGAAGATGATGGTGGTGATGTCGAGTTGCTCGCGCGCCTGTGTCCACAATGCCTGCAAGGTGTACATGCCTCCACCGTCGCCCTGGAGGCAGATCACCCTTCGGTCGGGGCAGGCGATGGCCGCACCAGTGGCCGTGGGCATGGCATACCCGATCGAGCCGCCAGTCAACTGCAGCCAATCATGGGGCGGCGCCGTGCGGGTCGCGGCGCTTGTGGCTGCGCCTGACGTGCCACCTTCGTCCACCACGATGGCGTTGTCAGGCAAGTAGTGCGAAACCGCAGCGGCGATGGTTTTCGGGTTGAGACCACCGCTGGCCAACGGCGAACGTTCGAGCGGCGCAAGGTCAGCCTTGGTTGCCTGGATGGACAAGGCCTGGCCGAGTGCATCCAGCGCGCCGTCGACGTCTGCCTCGCGTTCGACCAAAGTGTGCAGCGCGCATCTATCGGGCGTAAGCCAATAGGGTTTCCCAGGGTAGGCAAAGAAGGTCACGGGCGCCTGGGTGCCCACCAAGATCAGATGCCGCGTACCCGCCAATACTTCCGCCGCCTGCTCCCCGAAATAGGGCAGTCGAATCGGACTGACCCGGCCGGCCCCTCGCTGTTGCCGCGATACGAAGGTGTCGGTGATGAGTCGAGCACCGCTGGCCTTGGCAATGCGCTGTGCTAGAACGAGCCGGCCCGCATCCAGCCGACCGTTGATAAGCATGACAGCCGGTTCGCCGCCACGCAGCACCTTCGCCGTGGCGTCCACATGCGCGGGATCAAACGCGGCTGGGATGGGTCGCTGCACAGGCGAGGAGAGGCGGCGGGTCGTATTCCAAGCCGTGTCGGCAGGCAGGATCAGTGTGGCCACCTGGCCCGGGGGTGACAAGGCCGCCTGGATCGCAGCCGATCCATCTGCGCCGACCTCATCGGCAGACCTGGATGCTCGTACCCAGCCCGAAACCGGCGCAGCTATGCCTTCGATGTTGGAGGTTAGGGGCGCATCGAACTTGCGGTGATAGCTGGCATGGTCACCGACCACGTTGACCAGCGGTGTGAACGCCTTCTTGGCGTTGTGCAAATTGGCCAAACCATTGGCCAGACCAGGGCCCAGATGCAGCAGCGTCGCGGCCGGCGTGCCGGTCATCCGTCCATAGCCGTCGGCTGCCCCCGTGACAACGCCTTCAAAGAGGCCTAACACGCACCGCATCTCGGGGTTGGTGTCGAGCGCAGCGACAAAGTGCATCTCGGAGGTGCCCGGATTGGCAAAGCAAACCTTGACACCTGCTTCGACGAAGGTCTGGACAAGGGCCACGGCTCCGCTGCGTTCGGCGCTGGCTTGAGTCATCGGTGTTCCTCTCGGAGTGAAGTGTTCAGGCAACATGGTCCTTGACCAAAGACATTTCGACGCAAGAGCGCAGCATGGCGTGGTCGATGTCGGCCGTCGGACATACGCATGGGCCCCCGGTCAGGTCCGGCCGCAGGGCTGGCATTGCCCGTTGTTCGGGCGTCGGCAGCGTCCATGGCTACTCTGCTTCAATTCGCGCCACCTTCATCATCCTTTCGGTCAGCACGATCTCGGCGCGCATTGCCGCCGCGAACTCCTCGGGGCCGGCCGGTCTGGGCGGGTTACCTTGAGCTTCCATCTTGGCGCGAATGTCCGGACGGGCCAAGGCTTCGCGCATCACCTCCCAGATGCGATTGACGATGGCAGGTGGCGTGCCCGCTGGCACGGCCAGACCGCCGAAGCCGGTCACCTCGACGCCGGCCAAACCCTGCTCGACCAGCGTCAGCACATCGGAGACTATCGGATTGCGTGTGCCCGACGTGATGCCCAGCACGGCGACCTTGCCGGCCTTCACTTGCGGCAGTGCTACCGAGGTGAAGATCATCGCGAAGTCGACCTGCTTGCCTATCACGGCCGTGAGCGACTCCGATGCACCCTTGAAAGGGATGTGGGTGGCCGTCACTCCGGCGGTGCTGAGCATCAATTCGGCCGCCAGATGCGCTGGCGAACCCGGGCCGCCCGATGCGAAGTTCAGCTTGCCCGGGTTCTTGCGCGCCAGGTCGACCAAGTCCTTCAAAGTCTTCAGGCCAGAATTGACCGGCGCCACCAGCAGCATCTCGGCCGTGCCAGTGCGTCCGACCATGGTGAAATCCTTCAGGATGTCGAAGCCTGGATTCTTGCGCATGCGCATTGTCGCCGCATGCACATTGGCGGCATACATCCAGGTGTAGCCATCAGGTGCGGCGCGTGCGGCGAGTTGGGCTCCCAGGCTCCCAGCGGCCCCGGCCCGGTTCTCGACGACGATGGGCTGCTTCAGGGTCGCCCCCATCGCCTCAACCAAGGGGCGCATCGTGATGTCCGGTGAGGTGCCTGGAAGGAAGGGAATGATCAGCGTGATGGGACGGCTCGGCCAGTCGCCGGTCTGGGCCGAGACAGGGCCGGTGAGCAGCGCGGCAGCGGCCAAGCCAAGAGTCTGGCGGCGGGTGAAGGTCATGACAGTCTCCTTGTATAAAGTCGATTCGGCCCTGTCGCCTGCATCACCCGCCATAGCGGGCGGAGGCCGTCTAGCGCGCCAATACTTGGCACCGCAGTAGCAGTCTCTGTGTCGTCGGATCGATCTCCGAGCGCCGGTGCAGGCAGCGCCGGTTGTCCCAGATGATCACGTCGCCTGGCGTCCAGTTCTGCTCAACGATGACGTCTTCGGGGATGGCATGGCTCCAGAGTTCGTCGAGCAGTGCTTCGCTGTCCTCGAGCGACAAGCCCGGGATGTAGGCCCAGTCCCGACGGCCCAGATAGAGGCACTTCGCGCCGGTCTCGCTGTGCTCACGAACGATCGGGTGGACTGCTCCCGGCGCGTCTCGCGGGTCGTCGAAAGGTTCGAAGCCAGTCCGCAACTCGCCGACGCTGGTATGGGCGGCGTCGTGCTTGAGGGTCAGCCCTTCGATCCGCGCCTTCAGCGCGTCAGGCAAGCGCTCATAGGCGGCGCGCTGGTCGACAAAAAAGGTGTCCCCACCATGCGGCGGGATCGTGACTCCAAGCAACACGCTTGCAGGCGGCGGGTTGTCGAGATAAGTCATGTCCGAGTGCCATTCGGCCTCGCCACTGCCCAGCCCGCCGATCGGCTTGCCGTTCACGACGATATTGGAGATCGCTGTCACGTAGAGGTTGTCGATTTTGGCGCGGCGTTCTACGCTCATCCGGCCGATCGGGATTTGCTCAAGCGGACCGAATCGCTGGCTGAAGGCCTGAAGACCGGCCTTGTCGAGGGTCTGGCCCCTGAAGCGCAAAACGCCATAGTCGAGCCAGGCCTTGTAGATGACCTCGAACTCCTGGTCCGTGATGTTGGCCAGGTCGACACTGGAAACATCCGCGCCAAAGCCCTCGCGAATCGGTTTGATTTCAATCATGTGAGTCTCCTTTGCCGGCGTCGTGCTGTTCAGCTTCGCGCATGGCCTTGGCTGCCGGCTGTTCCACCAGGTTTCCGTGCTTGTCGATGGCGCCCGCTCCAGTCGAGGCTTCCATCGCCCATCGCGGGGCAATCAGGCGCGCCGTAATGATCGTCTTGGGGTCGGTGGCGAAATGGTTGAAGTACTCCTTCAACGCAGCGCCGAGCACCGTCTCGTGGTACAGAACGCGCTCGACCTGACCTGGACCATATTCGCCCGGCTGGGCGCTGAGCGCTTCGCTGTACCAGGCTTTCGCATCTTCGATCCCGAACTTGAAAACCTTGGTCTTGGGAAAGGGTTGTTTGCGGTCGTCGAGCCAGCTTCCGACCATGTCGAGGATGTCGCCAATTCCGTCCCGGGACAGTCCGACCATGGTCCGTCCGCGACGACGAAGGCTCATCTCATACCAGGGCTGGAGCAGCATCCGCTCGTTGGCCAACCGCGCACGCCAGGTGGACGCATTCCGCCCAGGTTGGGAGAAATTGACCGGGCAGGCGTCGACCGACTCAAGATCGATCGGTGGCAACTCATCTGCGCAGTCTTCCAGGACGGGGCCGGACGATCGATTGAGAAGGTCGAGGCCCGCCTCAATCACCCGGCGTTGGAAGGCCGGATCATTGGGCTTGCCGAGCGGGTACCCAAATGGGAATGTGACCCACAGGAGGCGTGGTGGCCGAAGCGCTGTGGCATTTTCGCGGACCAGTGCAATGCCCGTGGTCAGGATGCCTTCGGACTCAAGATAGTGCGCGATGGCGCAGGTGGCACGCGTGCAGTTTGGGCAAACCGGTGTGATGAACACCGCGTCCACACCGTCGCGTTTGAGAAGGGAAGCGAGCGAGCGCACCGATGTCTCGTACGCGTCCGGCATCAGCCCGCCGCCCATGAAACTATAGTGCGCCGAAGCCAGACCGCCGATCACACCGTCCGCCGCGAGTTCACGAAACCGGTCAAGCGGGAAGACGACATTCACGTCATCACGAAATCCGGACCGATCGAAATTCGTCGACACGTGCGACATGATGAGCTTGGCCGTGTCCTGGTCGCTGGCAATGACACGGTAGGAAGCATCTGACAGTTCGAAGTTTTCTTCGCCCCGGACGTGAAGTCCGGCGGTCGTGATCACGGCGAACCGCATCTCGCTGACCGGTTTGGGGCGCTCGACCCAGGAGAAAGGCTCGAGCGGCGGGAGCTGCTTCATCAGCACATGGTCGCGGTCATACCTCGACAGATCCGAGAGCCTCACCATGTCTTACTAACCTCCATCTTTACTGACCTCTATGCATTAGAAAGCATAGTCCGCAGGGCCTCCAGCTGGGATTCCAATCGAAAGGAATGCGATTACACTTTGGAATCGGAACGCTTCGCACTTTGGCGGGTGAGCCGCAATTGATTCGGGGGCGCAATGGGCATCAGACTGGACGATCTCGACCTCTTCTTCGCCGTCGCCGCGAGCGGCGGTGTTCGACGCGCGTCCATGGACCTGGATGTGCCGCAGCCGACGATCACCAAGGCGATCAAGCGCCTCGAGAGCGAGGTCGGATTCGAGCTCTTCGAGCGGGGCCCCCGCGGGATGCGGCTGACTGAAGTTGCCAGGCGCTTTCAAGGCAGGGCACAACTGGCCCACCAGGGACTGGCCGAAGCGGTGCGTGAGGCCGCGGCCATCCAGCTCGGCTCCTTGAGCGTCCTGCGGATTGGGGCGTCGACCCAGTACATTCAACAGCTGGTCGCGCCGGTCGCGATGGAACTGCTCCAGGGGCGCCCGCTCGCGCAGATTCGCCTGAATCTGGGACTCGGGGACGCGCTTCTGCGTGGCCTCTCGAAAGGCGACTACGATTTGGTGGTCTGCGCTTCTACGTCGCAAGTCGGAGCAGGATTCTTGTCCGAATCGCTGTTCGACGACGACATCGTCATCGTGGCACGCAGTGGCCACCCGTTGCAGCGTCGGAAGTTCTCACTGGCCGCGCTCAGCGACTACCGATGGATCTTGCCTGGGCCCGGGGCGATGGTTCGCCGCGCACTTGAGGAGCGACTGGCCGAGGCGGGCGCACCACCACCGGTCGTCGCGTTGGAGGTCTCCGAGTCTGTGTCGCAGATCTGGCCCATGTTGCCCGGGACGGACTTCCTGACGTTGTTCGGCGAGGCAGCGACTCGGACGCCGCAAGCACGAGGGCTGACTACCTTCAGCGCGGAACAGGCGCGCTTCCAACGCAGGATTGCGCTCTATCGTCGCAGCGACGAGGTGTCGCCGATTGTTGATCGGTGTGTCGAGCTCCTGCGGACGCACTCTCGAAGGCTCTACGTGACCGGATGACGCAACGCTGAACACGCGAATTTGATCACGGTGCGAGGTACCGGAATTGTGCAGATGCAGGAAGGATCCACCCTATCACCGAACCCAAACAACCGCTGCCAGCACGAAGGTCGCAATCCACACCGTCTCGATGGCGATCAATGCCAGTGGCCGCTAGTCCCTTTCTAGGTGAACTCTGCGTGGCGCGTCGTGCATGAGGCAACGGCAAACGTGGTGCGTCCACCCGAGCGTTACGGCATGGCGGTTCCCAGTGCGCGACTGGCTCCATGACGTTTGCACTGAGCTGCGCCGCGATCGTCGTGTCAATCATGGGCCCTTGCAATTGATCGGGCGCAGATGCGCGCTCTGGCCTCGCCATACTCCCGCTTGAGGCGCGCCACCAGTTCGCCCGCTGGCAGCACCTCGCGAATGGCGCCGATGCCCTGGCCGCAGCCCCAGATGTCCTTCCAAGCCTTGACCGGCCCCCCGCCTTCGCCGCTTGCGAAGTCCATCTTGTTCGTATCGATCCGCGGCAGGTTGTCGGGATCCATGCCCGCATTGCGGATGCTGCCTTTGAGGTAGTTGGCATAGACCCCTCTGAAGAAGTTGGTGTACACGATGTCATCGGAGTTGCTCTCGACGATCATCTGCTTGTAGCCCTCCACGGCGCGGGCTTCCGGCGTAGCGATGAAGGCCGATCCGATGTAGGCCAGATCGGCACCCATGGCCTGCGCGGCCAGGATGGCGCCGCCAGACGAGATGGCGCCCGACAGCGCCACCGGGCCCCCAAACCATTCTCGGATCTCGGCCACGATTGCGAATGGGCTCTTCACACCGGCATGTCCTCCGGCGCCCGCAGCCACCGGGATCAGACCATCGGCACCCTTCTCGATAGCCTTGCGCGCGAAGGTATTGTTGATGACGTCGTGCAGCACCACACCACCCCAGGCATGCACGCCACGGTTCACGTCATCACGCGCGCCGAGGCTGGTGATGACGATCGGCACCTTGTACTTGGCGCAGACCTGCATGTCGTGCTCAAGCCGATCATTGCTCTTGTGCACGATCTGGTTGATGGCAAACGGCGCAGCCGGCGACTCCGGGTGCGCCTTGTCATGCGCGGCAAGCGCTTCGGTGATCTCGGCCAGCCATTCGTCAAGCTGCGAAGCGGGCCGGGCATTGAGCGCGGGCATCGCGCCCACTACCCCTGCCTTGCACTGCGCGATGACCAGCTTGGGGTTGCTGATGATGAACAACGGGGAACCAATCACGGGGAAGCTCAGGTTCTCGAGGATCGGGGGTAGGTAGCGGGCAGGTGCGGTCATGGACAGAGGACTAGGGTTGAACAAGATGGAAAGTTAGGGTCGGGCCAACCAGCGCTCATCGACCCTGGAAGCTCGGCGCCCGCTTTCCGACGAAGGCCTGCGCGGCTGACTTGTGATCGGACGTCTCGAACGTGCGGATCATGTGTATCGCTTCGCAGTCCAGCACATCGGACAGCGAGCCTCCACGCAAGCTGGTGTTCAGATTGCGCTTCATGTAGCCCACGGCAATGGTGGGCAAAGCGGCCAGTTCGGCCGCCCATGATCGGGCCGCTTCTGGCAGCTGGGCAGAAGGCACCGCACGGTGGACCAGGCCGATGCACTGGGCTTCAGCTCCGGTGATCACGTTGCCGGTGAAGTACATCTCACGTGCCTTGGCAGCGCCGACGAGGTGGCTGAGGAAGTAGCTGCCACCGAAATCACCGGACAGGGCAATCTTGGAAAACGCGGTGGTCAGCTTGGCATCGTCGGAGGCGATGCGAAGGTCGCAGGCCAGGGCCAAGGACAGGCCTGCACCCGCCGCAGGGCCAGGGATCACCGCCAACGTCGGCTTGGGCATCTCGTGCAGCCACCGGCTGACTTCCATTCGGGTGCGTAGATCTGTGACCTTGTGGTCGAAGCTGGTAGCCGATACCTCGCCGCCAGCGCGCTGGGCGAAGCCCTTGACGTCGCCGCCAGAACAGAAGGCCGCGCCGGCGCCGGTGAGCACCACCAAGCGCACCGCAGGGTCGTTGGCCAGTCGAGGCAGGGCCTCGGACAGGCCGTCAAACATGGCCAGCGACAGCGCGTTGCGCGTCTCTGGGCGGTTCATGGTCAGCGTGGCGATGCCGCCTTCGATCGTTTCCAACAGGTCTTGGCTCATAAGGTTCCTTCGCAACTGCATTGGGGTTCGTAAGGGGACCTCAGGACTGCCAGCAGACATGCTGAACCGATCAGCTGTTTTCCAGCAGCGTGATCTCGATGCGCGCCCTGCCGTGCGGTCACCGCACGCAGAGGCTGCCAGGCCAAGTAGCAATTGGGGCTGACAAAGTCAAAGATTGGTTCAATCGTTCTGGTCACAATCATCCTCCGGAGGACTCACTGGGCAAGGCCTACGCTCACGCGCCGATGCGACATCATGCTGTACACTGGTCACGTCTTGATACCCTTCTCGAACGCCGGCCGCGCCTCCAGGCGCTTGACGTAGGCATGCAGTTGGGTCATGTCTTCGGGCATGCAGCCCACCCGGCGTGACATGTAGCAAGCGTGGCCCAGCATGAAGTCCACGCCGGACAGGTCACCGATCATGTAATCCTTGCCGGCCATGTTCTCGTTCAATGGCTCCAATGCCTTGACCAACAGACGCTTGGCTTGCCCGAGAGTCTCTTCGTTTCGCCGCTCTGGAGGCAGCAACAAGGTGTGGACGACGATGGTATTGATCGGCGGCATCACCATGCCCTCGCAGTAGTGGAACCACTGCAAATACTTCGGGAACAGCGGTGAATTCACGGCCGGCTTCAGCGTGCCGTCGCTGTGGCGTGAGATGAGGTACTCGACGATCGCACCCGACTCATAGATCATCACCTCGCCGTCCTCCAATACCGGCACCCGGCCCAACGGGTGGCGCGCGCGATGCTCGTCGGACTTCAACGCCTTGGGGCTGAACTCCATACGATTGAGTTCGTAGGGCAATTGCAGTTCTTCCAGCAGCCAGACGATGCGCCCGGCGCGGCTGTTGGGGGCATGGTGCAGTTTCAGCACGGGTGTTTCCTATTTCAGGTCCGGGTTGCCGGCACGGTTCCACCAGGCCAGGTCAGAGTGCGCGCGCAGATCCATCTCGAAAGTCAAAGCCGAGCGGTGCTGGTGCGCAATGTGGAAGCAGGTGTTGGCCAATTCGGTACCGACGCCGGCGCCGGCTCCAAGGATCGGGCATACGGGCTTGTTCATCATGCACTTCGCGGATCGCCGTCGGCCCGCTGCTCCACGCGCCGCAGGTGCCAGTCCACGGAACCGAACTGCGCCTCGATCATCGTCGCGCGGCGGAAGTAGTGACCCACCGCCAACTCCTCGGTCATGCCCATGCCGCCGTGGATCTGCACCGCGCCCTGGCCTACGAGACGGCATGCGCGAGAGGTCATCACCTTGGCCGATGAAACCGCGCGTTCGCGGTGCACCGCGTCGGCGTCGAGCTGCAGCAGCGACGTCCAGGTCAACGCTTCGGCCTGCACGCGTGCGATGTGCATGTCGGCGACGCGGTGCTGCAGCACCTGGAACGCGGCGATCGGCTGCCCGAACTGCTTGCGCTGACGCGCGTAGTTGGTGGTCGCGTGCTGCAATTGGTGCATCACACCCAGCGCTTCGGCGCACAGCGCCAGCGTGGCCTCGTCCAGCGTACGCTCCAGCGCCTGCTGCGCCGCAATTCCGGGTTCGCACAGTAGCGCGTCGGCCGGCAGGGTCACGTCGAAGGCCAGCTCACTGGCCCAGCCGCCATCCACTGTGCGGTAGTCGCGGCGCGCGATGCCCGGCGTGTCTGACGCCACCCAGGCCAGGCCAACGGCGCCGTGGAGCTGCGCACTCACAATGAAGTGCGTCGCGCCTGGCGCCGCCAGCACCAGTGACTTGCGCCCCCGCAGGCGCCAGCCTGGCCCCTGGGCCCTAAGCATAGTCTGGGTCGGCAGCCGGTCATGCCGCGCCGCCGCTTCGTCGCCGGCCCAGGCCGGTCTGATGCGGCCATCGATCAGCGCGGCCAGCCGCTCGTCGGCGCCGCAGCGTGCCAGCAGCCCACCGCAGATCACCACGGCACCGAGATAAGGCTCGCCAGCGAGCGCGTTGCCCAACGCCTGCATCACCAGCAGGTGCTCGGCGGCGCTGCCGCCGGTGCCGCCAACGCGCTCGGGGAACGCGCAACCGAGCACGCCCAGATCCTGCGCCAGGCCTTGCCAAAGCTTCTGAAGCCCGTCAGGACGCTGCAACAGCGCGAGGCGCTGCTCGAACGCGAAGCGCTGCTCCAGCCAACGCTGCAGGCTGTCGCGCAGAAGCGTTTGTGTTTCGTCGAAGTCGTGCGGTGTGTTCATGGTGTCAACCGCGAAGACCCAGCAGCTGGCCGGCGATGAGATTGCGCTGGATCTCGTTGGTGCCAGCGTAGATCGAAGCGGCGCGGTCGTTGAGGTAGCTGCTCATCGCGAACACCGCCGCCTCAGGCAGCGACAACTCGCCCGTGGATGCGTCGGCAAGATTCACGCGCGCCGCTGAAGCCAGGCCGGCGATCTGCAGGCTCAGCTCTGTGAGCCGCTGCCGCGTTTCGGAGCCCAGCAGCTTGCCGATCGACGGTTGAATCGGGTTCGGCGCCTCGCCACGCGTGCTAGCCGCGAGTGTGCGCAAGTCCAGCGCCTCGATGGCGTCGACGCGGCATGCGGCGTCGGCCAGCTTCAGCCCGATGTCGCGCCGCTCGGTGTCGTCCGTCGGCCGTCCGACGAAGGCCTCATCGCGCGCTTGGTAAAGGCGGCGCAGCCGCGCGCGCAGCATCGGCGAATGCATGCCGCCACGCTCGTGCTGCAGCAGGTACTTGGCCACCGTCCAGCCGCGGTTCTCCTCGCCCAGCAATGCACTTGTCGGCACGCGCACGTCGTCGAAAAACACCTGGTTTAGCTCGTGGTCGCCGGAGATGCTGATGATCGGCCGGATGGTGATGCCGGGCAGCTTCATGTCGAACAGCAGGAAGCTGATGCCGCTCTGCGCCTTGGCCTGCGCGTCAGTGCGCACCAGGCAGAAGATCCTGTTGGCGTACTGCGCGTGCGTGGTCCAGATCTTGCTGCCATTGATGATGTAGTGGTCGCCATCGCGCACGGCACGGCATTGCAGCGAGGCCAAGTCCGAGCCCGAGCCGGGCTCGGAGTATCCCTGCGCCCAGTAGTCCTCGCCGCTGCGGATGCGCGGCAGAAGGTTTGCCCTCTGCTCGGGCGTGCCAAACGCCAGCACCACCGGTGCGACCATGCGCGGCCCCTGCGGGGCGAAGGTCGGCGCATCGGCCGCCGCCAGTTCACTGGCGAACACGTAGTGCTGCACCGGCGTCCAGCCGGTGCCGCCCCACTCCACCGGCCAGTGCGGCACGTTCCATCCGCGTCGGCCGAGGATGCGGAACCACTGCATGCCCGGGCCGATCTCGGAGAAGATGCCCGTGCCACGTCGCCCCGCTGTGCGCAGCTCGTCGGTGAGCTCGGCGTCGAGAAAGCGCCGCACCTCGTCGCGGAAGTCCTGGTTCGCCTTGCTCAACATCAGTGTCATCGTGGTTCTCCGCGAGTTCTGGCCCGGGCATTGTTCCGAAGGCGACGGGCGGTGGGTATTGCGCAAGTGACACCCGCCGATACGTGGCAAGCCTTGTTTGGGGCTGGCTTGCATTCTGTACCAAATGGTTCAGAATGTCAACATGGCACGCCCCCTCGAATTCGATCGATCCAAAGCCGTAGACCGCGCATTGGTACTGTTCTGGCGCAAAGGCTACCAAGCCACGTCATTGGCCGACCTTCTGACGGCCATGGGCATTGCCCGCAGCAGCTTCTACACCACGTTCACCGACAAGCGCAGCCTCTTCATCGAGTGTCTCGAACTGTTTTCAAAGCGCACCTTGGGGATGCTGCAAAGCGCCTGCGCCGAGATGCCGCCGATCGACGCCTTGCAGAGCTTCTTCGAGCGCAGTTTCACCAGCCTGCGCGGCGCCGGCAGCGCCAGGGGGCACTGGGGCTGCATGCTGGTGAACACTGTGTTGGAGATGGCTGGAGTCGATGATGACCTCGCCTCGCGCGCCAGCCGGCTTATAGACGACTTGCAACCCATCTTTCAGGCCTGCCTTGAGGATGCAGGCGCAACACCGGCGCGCGCCGAGGAGTTGGCTGCCATGCTGGTGCTGTTCAATGAGGGTGTCCGCGTGTCCAGCCGCCGCCGTCTGCCCGAGGCGCAGAACCTTCAAACCATCGCCACGACCTTTCGTTTTGTCCGTGGCAACATCGAATGACTGACATGTCCGCCCCAAGCGGCGAGGCACTGGATTCTGAGCTTGTAGCCGCTGCCGGCGTCGGGGAGGCCAGGTGAGGTGCCAGGAATCCGTCATTCAGTTTGGGGTCCTCTCGTTTTCAGTGCAATAAGTGGCGGTTGGAGAGCAAGCATTGGCGTAGGTGTGTTTCAGTAAGCCAATGATTTCAAAGGCTTTTCTGTTGAATCGCCCCGGGTTTCATGGAGGCCAGTTGGTTTAAGTTGAGACCTCGGTCTCGTTCTGCCCGGCTAGCTGCCGGTAGTAGTTCACCTCAGCTTCAGCCGGTGGAATATACCCAATCGAGCTGAGCAGCCGGTGATGGTTGAACCAGGCCACCCATTCCAGGGTCGCCAGTTCCAGTGCCTCCTTGGTTTTCCAAGGCGCACGGCGGTGGATCAATTCAGCCTTGTACAGCCCATTGATCGTATCGGCCAAGGCGTTGTCGTAACTGTCACCACGGCTGCCCACCGAGGGTTCTATCCCTGCTTGGGCAAGGCGTTCGGTGTAGAGAATGGAGACATATTGCGACCCCCTGTCCGAATGATGAATCAAGGCATCCGAGCGTCCGGGTTGCCTGTCAAACAAAGCCTGCTCCAGCGCATCGAGCACAAAGTCCGTGCGCATCGAACTGCTGACACGCCAGCCCACGATGCGCCGGGCAAACACATCAATCACAAAGGCCACGTATTGCCAGCCTTGCCAGGTGCTGACGTATGTGAAGTCCGACACCCACAGTTGGTTGGGCCGATCGGCCTTGAACTGGCGATTAACCCTGTCCAGAGGGCAAAGCGCTGCTTTGTCCGGCACCGTGGTGCGCACGACCTTGCCCCTGCGCACACCGTGTAACCCCAGACGCTTCATCAGCCGCTCGACCGTACAACGTGCCACCTTGGTGCCTTCACGGTTCATCTGGTGCCAGACCTTGTCGGCCCCATAGACCTGCATGTTGGCCTGCCAGACGGCTTGGATCTGCGGCATTAGGGCTTCATCGCGTTTGGCCCGGGCGCAAAGCAGTTCGGGCTTGCGTTTGCGGGCAGCGTGGCACCTGTAGCCAGACGGGGCGATTTGCAGCACTT
>Ga0247833_1000257_pt1 | contig 95769 bp, 90 predicted proteins | sample LaCruzMarch2015__7_FD_187117 | JGI IMG/M metagenome (GOLD analysis project Ga0247833, IMG submission 187117) | Freshwater microbial communities from meromictic Lake La Cruz, Castile-La Mancha, Spain - LaCruzMarch2015_8m | ecosystem: Environmental > Aquatic > Freshwater > Lake | place: Spain...
CGTTGGAAAAAACACGCAGGTCAATTTCGACCAGTCCGCCGGTGGTGCCGACTCCGGCAAATGGATCGCCTTCAACAAAGTCCTCGGCTCCGTCGCCCCCTCCCAAATCCGCGGCAAAATCAACGCCAACGGCCAAGTCTACATCATCAACCAGAGCGGCATCATCTTCGGCGCCGGCAGCCAGGTCAACGCCCGCACCCTCGTCGCCTCGTCGCTGCCACTTAATGATACTCTTATCCAGCGCGGCCTTTTAAACAATCCTGACGCACAGTTCCTCCTCTCCTCAACTTTTGCCGCACCAGGCACTACAGGCGATATCATTGTCGAAAAGGGAGCACTGCTCGCGAGCCCGCCGGATGCGGATGACAACGGCGGAAGGGTCATGCTGGTTGGCGCGAATGTATTTAACCAAGGTGAGATTCTCACGCCTAGCGGCCAATCGATCCTCGCTGCGGGGCTACAGATCGGCATCCAAGCCCATGCGCAAGACGATCCGAGTCTGCGCGGTCTTGATGTTTGGGTTGGTGCCTCTCCTGCAGGCACTGGCACCGTTAGCAATACGGGCCTCATTGAGGCGAAAACGGGGAGCATTCTCCTCACTGGCAAACAAATCGATCAACTCGGGGTTCTCGAGAGCACGACATCTGTAAGTCTAAATGGCCGCATTGACATTGTCGCCAGCTACGGTGCAGTTAGAAATGTCGAACTGAATGCTGCGGTTCCAGCACCGTTTATCTACCAATACTCGGGCAATGTGCGATTCGGTTCCGGCAGTGTCACCAGAATACTCCCGGATTTTTTGAATGGAAAATCAATCCCGGGTACCGCACTTCCCCAGCGATCAAGAATGAACATTCTCGGCGAGAGCATTGTGTTTGAGGGAGGCGCAATGACTCAAATTCCGAATGGAATCATCGAGATGCGGGCAGGTCGCTGGCCCTATCAGGATACAAACGGCGATGGCACAACGCTCGGCGTAGGTGGACTCGCCGAACTTGGCCTCTCGAGTCAGTTCCGGAATGGTAGCCAGATCCTTCTTTTCGATAAAGGAAGCGTTGTATTTCAGCGCGACTCGTTCATTGATGTTGCTGGCAGTACCGAAGTCTTTGTTCCTCTTAAGCAAAGCCTTTTGGAGGTGGAACTCCGGGGCACGGAATTTGCTGACAGTCCTCTCCAACGACAGGGAACCCTGCGAGGACTCTCGCTCACGGTGGATACTCGCAAGACGGGCGTCTACGATGGTCGCTACTGGACGGGCACTCCCTTGGGCGACGTATCCGGCTTTGCGGGACTGGTGGAACGAAACGTTTTCCAACTCACAGCCGTTGGTGGTTCAGTGACGGTTCAAGCAGGAACATCGATTGGCATCGCACGCGGTGGCACGATCGATGTTTCTGGCGGCTATTTTAGGAATGAAGGAGGCAAAATTCGCACAACTCGGCTCTTAGCAGGCGGCCAGATTATCGACATCGCCTCGGCAACTCCCGATCGGATCTATGATGGAATTTATACTGGGACAAGCCAGCGAACGCACGCTAAATGGGGAGTGACGCGAACTTATGCTCATTCGCTTGCCCCGACTGGTGAGCGGACGGAACAACCTTACATTAGCGGTGCTGATGGTGGGCAGATTTCTTTGATCGCGCCTCAACTTGACCTCCAAGGCGACCTCCTCGGAATGACTGTTGAGGGACCCCGCCAACGCTCAAACCTTCCCCAGAGAAGTCAACTTACCTTGAGGTTTGAGGCGGAGAGAATTTACACACCCGAGTTACCCGTCCTTCGGATTCTGACGCACTCTCCAAACCCGGCAGCCGTTGTTATTGCCTCACGAGTTGACGGAATCGGGCCGATTCCTCTAGGAGAAACTCCATTCCTGCTCTCTCCGGAGATTTTTACAAAAAACGGATTTGGCTCGGTGACCATCTCCAACGTTGACGGGTCGGTCTCGGTGGTCGATGAAGTCGTCACGCCGGTTGCCGGATCGTTTTCTGTAGCGGCTTCGAATATCTCGGTAAAATCCGGAATCACTGCGCCGAGTGGAACATTAGCTTTCCGAACATACAACTTATCGCCGTCGTTCGTGGAGGAGTTCAATATTCTTGACGCCACGCTCGGCCCGGATCCTCTTCCAAGACCCGATAGAGGTTTATTTACGCTCTCTCCAGGTGCTTCTTTGAACGTTGGCGGGATTAGTTCCGACGAACGGAATGGCCTCGCTAAGGAAATCGCCAAGCCGATCTCGCCAGATGCGGGAAGCATATTTATCGAGGCATATTCTGCCGACCTCGCTCCGGGAAGTCGTATGGATGCCTCCGGCGGAGTCAGGATAACTACTCGGAACACAAGCACGAGAACAACTTATGGAAAGGGGGGTAGTATCAGCATCCTTACAGGGCGCGATCTCTCGCTCACCTCGGTAACGGGCGGTTCGCTGCGACTCGGTTCAGAGCTGAGCGCGTTCTCCGGCATAAAAGGTGGATCGCTTAGTTTGCGTGCCCAACTCGTCCAGATCGGAGGAGCAAGTCAGATTCCTAATACGCTGATCCTAGATCCAGCGTTTTTCAGGAAGGGAGGGTTCACCAACTACAGCTTAACAGGAATTGGGATGATTGCCCCGGTGATGCAGCTAACCAATAAAGTCACAGAATATATCCCTGCCGTTCTTGTAACGCCAGGCACTGTGATTGAACCAGTCGCAGAGAATTGGATTTCTGTTCCGTTTCCAAAAGGTGGCGGCGCTCCGAGACTTGTGACCATGCTGAAGAGTGTGGGTGAACGAAGCCCGGTTAGCATCCAACTTTCGGCAATTGGTGCCGATGATGATTTTACCCTCGATGTCCTAGAAGCCCGTGGAGATGTGGTTATTGGTTCCGATGCCGTAATTCGGACGGATCCCGAGGCAACAATTTCTCTCAATGGCAACACGGTAACCCTCGATGGTTCATTGATTGCACCGGGAGGTTCGATATCGATCCAAGGTGCCGACCGATTCCCGCTCCCTCGTCTCACAGAGGATGTCACATCCACGGCCCTCCCGACTGTCGTTATCGGTCCCAGGGCGCTTGTTTCAGCGGCGGGCACGACGGTGCTCACACCGAATAGTTACGGCCAGAAGACGGGCAGGGTGCTCCCTGGTGGTCTCGTCACGATTTATGGAAACATTGTCGCAGCAAGAGGAGCAACGATCGATGTGTCCGGGGCGTCGGACTCACTCGATTTTCATCCGTCGTCGCTCGGGCGCACAATTTCTTCGCTCCAGCAGAAAATGAGTGGAGTTACGCAGGCGCCCCGGGCGACCAGAAGCGAGAGTGCGCAAATTGATAGCCGGGGTGGATTGATCGAGTTGGAGGGCTCGCAGATGTTGCTAACCGACGCAACCCTCAAAGGTTTTGCAGGCGGTCCTACAGCAACGGGAGGCACTCTCTCGGTGCACTCCGGACGGTTCTACCGTCGCGTCGGCGGGAGTATCACTGGAACCGTCCGGAGCACCGACATCAACCTCGTCGTTCAACAGAGCGGAGCGGTGCTGCCATCGACGAACGACCTCAGGGTGGGTGAGCCCGTTCTTGATCCTACAGGTAAGATATATACTGCCACGGTTGGTGGTGAGTTTGTTCAAGGAGCGAGATTTGCGGTCGAGAACTTTGCTCAGGGTGGGTTTGGCTCGCTCGAACTCGGTGCTAAATTCATCGAAAGTGCGCCAAACTCGCCGATTGCCTACGGCGGAAACATTCAATTCGAGGGGTCTGTGGACATTGCGGCTTCGGGCCATGTTAAGCTGGCCGCGGGAGGCGTGATTCAGGCAAACGCGGATGTCCGGATTAAAGCCCCATACATCGTTGTTGGCCAGCCATTCCGTCCCCCGCTCAACCCAAATGATGCTAATGTCATCTTCAGGCAGCAGGTTCCGGGTGCGGGCGTTCAGAGCTTTGGTTTTGCTCCGACGTCCGGACTGGGTAGCCTTACGCTCGATGCGAGACTTATCGACATCGGGAACCTGTCACTTCAGTCGATCTCGCGGGCAACCGTTATCTCCTCCGGTGATATCCGAGGCAGTGGCACGTTTGCGATTCGGGGCGATGTCGTCTTTCAGGCAGCTCAGATTTATCCAACAACTCTTTCGACCTTCAATATCTTTGCTTACGACCGTTTGGGCTCTTCGGGGTCAATCACGATCGAGCCGGGTGCCAGAAGCGGCACTCCTCTTTCGATTGGCGGTTCGCTGAATCTCTTCGCGTCAACGATCACGCAAAAGGGAGTCCTTCGAGCTCCTTTAGGATCGATCAATATCGGGTGGGATGGAGTGACCGACTACGATCTCAGCGATCCCGACATCGATCCGCCTTCAGACCCTGTGTCGCGCGGGACTGTGCCGGCACCTGTCGCGGGCGACGTGAGGCTTGCGGCAGGAAGTATTACATCGGTCTCAACCAAGGGTGATGGCGAAGGAGGAGGTTTGCTTTTTCCTTATGGAATTAGCTCGGACGGATTTTCTTGGATTGATCCTCGGGGTGTTGATGTCACTGCCACAGGCCTCCCAGAGAAGCAAGTCTCTGTCGCGGGTGAGCGGGTTAGTTCCGAGGCAGGATCTGTCATCGATATTCAAGGAGGTGGCGACCTCTTGGCATCACGTTGGACGCAGGGAATCGGGGGGAGCGTTGATCGTCTGGGAACGGCCTCGGATGTTTGGAGCTCGACGGGAAGCTACGAGGCTGGAGACCTTGTTCAGTTCGACGGTCAAACATGGAGTGCGCGGGTGGATTCCGTTGGACGAAGGCCGAGCGTGGGGCCTTATTGGTCGACCGTTGCGGAGTCCTACGCCATCCTACCGGGGTTTAGCTCGGAGGCGGTGCCTTACAACATGTATAACCGTGGGGCGAATGCTGGTTTGCTCGATGGAGATCCCGGTTATCTCTTCTCTGACGACCTCACAGGCGATCGTGTGTTGACATCGTTACGGTTGACGAAGCGAAAGAACCTGCCGTCGCGCGTCGGAGATCAGGTTTTCCTCGAGTCGAGTCCGTCTTTGGCAGCAGGAACGTATACCCTCCTTCCCCGGCGCTATGCCCTGTTTCCAGGCGCTGTTCTCGTCACTCCGCTCACGAGTCGACCGAATGGATTGGCGGTTACGTCAGAGGGCGCCTTTTATGTTTCCGGCTATCAGTCCAACGGATTCACCGGGCCTCAGTCACAGTCACCTCTCCGGTCGCGTTTTGAGGTTGCCTCGGGCGGGGTCTTCGGAAATCGAAGCAAGTATCTCACGTATTTCGGAAATTCCTTTTTTAGCGAGGCCGCGTCGAGACTCGAGATCGCGACACCTCAGCGGCTGCCTCAGGACGGTGGCTATCTGAGGATTCATGGTAACAGTGGTCTATCCCTCGCGGGCAGTGTGCTCACGATCCGTCCGAGTGGGGGCCGAGCGGCGGCTGTCGATTTGAGTAGTTTTGCGGATATTTATATTAATGGAGCAAGCAGCACAACACCAGCGGGAGGAGTTTCCCTCAATGTCGGACTCCTGAATTCCTGGAATCCGGGTAGCCTCCTCATCGGCGGACTCCGGCAAGGTGGAGCCTCAGGGACGAACGTTGAGGTGCGGACACGGAACCTCACGTTGAACAATCCAGGCGAGACGTTGCTCGCTCCCGACATTGCGCTAGTTGCAAGTAAAACCCTTACTGTTTCCGGAGACTCGGGAATCGCCTCCAATGGCGAGTTCTCTGAACGCTCGAGTGGGTTCGTTCTCGGACAAAATGGGGTGGCTTTGCGTGTGAGTGGGGATCCTGACGCGGCAATTTCGCGGCCTTCGATTCCGAATGCGACGGATGTTTTAATGTCCGTTGGCTCACGTGCCCGAGTCAGTGGCCGATCTGTGATCTTCGATTCGACCTACGGGAGTCAGTTTAGCAGTGGTGTGCAAATCAATGCGGATTCACTGACTTTTGGTTCCGGGCAGATCTCAATCCTCTTTGGGCCGCCGGAGACGGCATTGACGGGTAGCCAGGTGCCCCAACATCTCGTTCTCGTGGGTTCTCTGCTCAGTGAAGTGCAGCGGGCAAGGCGGCTTACACTGAGAAGCTATCGTTCCGTTGATGTTTACGGGAGTGGAAGTTTTGGGTCGAGCACGTTGGAAAATCTCCGTTTCTCGGCTAGCGGTCTCCGGGTCTACGGCCTGGGCGCGCAAACGACAACGTTCTCGGCATCGACCGTGACCTTTGAGAATCCGCTGAACTTGGCGCCGCCCGCAGTGCCCGGGCCGGTTCTTGGAAGCGTTGTTTTCTCAAGCGATGTTACCAATCTTGGGGTGAATTCGTTTCCTGTGACGGGAGTTGAGAATCTTGTTCTTAATGCCCGTCAGGCAATCTTGGGAACCGCCACTCGCTCACAGCCGGGAACGTTTTCGACCCAAGGAAACCTCTCGTTTTTCTCGCCCTTGATTGCTGGTGCCCAAGGCGCAACGCAATCGGTAACTGCAGGGGGATCGCTCGTGCTCCGATCGACAGGCGCGAGATCTCCTGGAATCACTCCGGGATTGGGTGGCAGTTTTAATTTTACAGGGCTCAACATTTTGGCTGATACCAGTGTTATCCTCCCGAGTGGCGAAGTTGTCATGCGAGCCCTTGGAGGCGGCATTGAGATGGGTGGTCAATCTGTGATCGATGTGGCCGGAACACAGCAACAATTTTATGATCTAACCCGCTTTACCAGTGCCGGCCGTGTCGCCCTTGTTGCCAATCTTGGCAACGTCATTTTGCGGCCCGGAAGTGTTATTTCGGTCGCGGGCTCCGGACGGGGCGAAGCCGGGACGATCTCGATTAGTGTGCCAACTGGAGATTTTTTGAATCAAGGAGCTCTCTTTGGACATGCCTCGGATCTCGACGACTCGGGAACCTTTCTGCTGGACGCCGTGACGTTCGGAACCTATTCGAATCTCAATCAAATTCTCACGAGCGGGGGATTTTTCCGCGAGCGCAACCTCCGGGCTCGAAGCGGATCTCTCTTGGTGGACGGGTTAACAACGACTCGGGACCTGACGCTTTCCGCCGACACGGGTGACATCACGATAACAGGGATCATCAATTCTCGCGGCGCGACGGGCGGGAAAGTTGTCATTACTTCTGGACGCTCGGTTACGCTGGCCGCTGGAGCCGTGATTGATGCACATGGGGGTCAGTTTACGTCATCAGGGCAAGGCGGCGATGTTCGCCTCGAAGCTGGGGCTGCCGTGAATGGTGTGGCCGACTTGACTGCGATTCTCGATCTTCAAGCAGGCGCAACGATCGATCTTGGAGTGGATGCGTTTTTGCCGGGCCTATACACTGACCTGACATCGAGCGCATTCCGTGGACAGTTCCCAGGAACCCTCCACCTCCGTGCGCCAAGGTTCGGGAACACCGTTCGGATCGATTCTATCGAGAGCTCGATAATTGGTGCCTCGGCTGTGGTTGCTGAAGCCTTCCGAGTCTACGATCGAACAGGGGCGGGTCAGCTCGACAATGCCCTCCGGGACACGATCGATGCCGACTCTACGTCTTTTATTGCTGCGGGCTATGCGGGAATGGAAGCGACCCTCTTGGCTGGCTCCACGACGCCAAATCTTAGCGACATCCTCGTGATTGCGCCTGGGGTGGAAATCGTTAACCGAACCGGGGATTTGATCATTGGAACAGACGCCAACGATTCCGGGAACGATTGGGATCTTTCGGGCTTCCGCTATGGACCAAAGAATGCGCCTGGTGTGCTAACCCTCCGGGCTGCGAACAACCTGCAATTTAAGAATGCGCTGAGCGACGGGTTTGCTGGAGATTTCTCGCCGAATGACTTCGGTGACGTTCCTTTGCCTGGTCAGGAGCTTTGGCTGAGACCTCTCATGGATATTGTTGCGACGTTACCAGTTAACGCACAGTCTTGGTCCTATCGGCTGACCGGTGGATCTGACGTGACGGCTTCGGATTTCCAAAGAGTGAGACCCCTCGACTCGCTTGCGGCAAATACGGGGTCCGTCCTGGTTGGAAAGTTCTACGCTCAGAACCTTGTTTCCGGGACCGCTGCGACTACGGCAGAAGCAATCAACAACAGATTTCAGGTTGTTCGGACGGGCGCGGGATCGATTGATGTCGCCGCCGGGCGAGATGTTCAACTTCGAAATCAGTTCTCGACAATTTACACAGCAGGCGTGCGACTGCCCTATTCGAATGCGGTTTTTGGCGAATCCGAAGTTCGGCTCATGAGCATATATGGAACCGATGATTTTGCGGTTCCGCTGGTCGAGCTGAGCACTTCGCACCCTGACCAAGGCGGCTTACTCGGAGCATTCCAGCAGGCCTATGCTGCACAGTATGCGATGGCTGGTGGAGATGTGAATATTTTCGCCCAGAACGATATCGGTCGGTTCACGTTTTTCGGAGGTCAGGTTGTCGTGGATAGTTCCCGGCAACTTCCTAACAACTGGCTCTACCGTCGTGGCTTCGTAGACCCCGTAACCGGAAATTTTGCACCGGGTGGCCTCCTTCCATTCCAAAGCGACCGTTCAGCTTCCACGACATGGTGGGTTGATTTCAGTAATTTCTTCCAAGGTTTTGGTACCCTCGGGGGCGGGGACGTATCGCTGATTGCTGGCCGCGATGCGATCAATGCCGATGCGATTGCAGCAACGAATGCGAGAATGCCCGGTTTGCTGGGTGGGGTTACGCCGATCGCACCGAATCTCAGTCGGCTTGTCGAGCTCGGCGGGGGCGATGTCTCGGTGCGCACAGGGCGGAACATCGACGGCGGGGTTTATTATGTCGAGAGAGGTCAAGGCGAACTCTTTGCTAGGGGCGAGATCAAGACGAACAGCGCGCGGTCCCCATCTCTTGGCTTACTCGGCCCGTCATTTGAGCAGCCTCTCGAAGTTGTGCAGAGCCGCACGCCGACCTCGGTCTTCGATCCCCTCACGTGGCTACCGACGACTTTGTTCGCTGGTAAAGCACAGTTTGATGTGAGTGCTGGCGGCAATGTTCTCCTCGGCCCGATCACAAATCCTTTTTGGCTTCCTCAGGGCGTGAGTAACAAATTCTGGTATAAGACGTATTTCAACACCTACTCGCCGGATGCGGCCGTTAATGTGTCTTCGTTTGGGGGAAGTGTGACGCTCCGGATGGCGGTTACGCTTCCGGGCTCGACGAGCACAACCCCCACCCTCCAGGGTTGGTTCACACGACAGTCGGGCGTGAATCCCAATAGCCCGGCGTGGTTCGAGCCGTGGATTCGACTTTCCGAGGCGGGGGTCTCGAGATTCCCGACCGTCTCGACCGTGGCCACACCCACATTGCGGGCGACGGCATTTGCGGGCGACATCAATATTGCTGGTGCCGTGAACCTCTATCCCTCCCCGAACGGAAATTTGGAGCTCGCGGCATCGAAAGGGATTGTCGGACTTCAACCAACGGGAAAGTCGAGACTCTTCCTTCCGACGAGCACGACGGTTGTTACCGTTTGGTCCGCCGCCACCGTGAATGTTTCGGATGCCGACCCGAATATCTTTCCCAACGCCGTCACGCCGATTGCCTATCAATCCCTCGTCGGAAGCAATCTGAGCAGCCTGCAGGCCAGTTTTGTAGATCCGTTCCGGACGATTCGCCCATCATTCCAAGAAACTGGCTCATACATTGGCAGTGCCGCCAGTATCGATGCGGTGCGCGCCCGGCATAGTTCCACCATCCTTCACAATTCGGGAGGACAACCCGTGCGATTGTATGCGGGCGGCGGGGATATCACAGCCCTCACGCTTTTCTCGCCGAAAGCGACTCGCATCGCCGCCTTCCGCGACGTGTCGGACGTCTCGTTCTATATCCAGAACACGTTTCGAACCGACATCTCGCTGGTTGCCGCCGGACGCAATATTATCCCGTATAACGCAAACACAAACCTCCGGACGATCGCGGACGACCTTGCCCGAGGCAACTTCGTCTCGGCAGATTCCGCAAAAAATACTGCTACCGGAACGCCTGTGAAAGCACTTCAAGGAGATATTCAGATCAACGGGCCCGGTGTCCTTCAAGTTCTCGCCGGGCGGGACATCGACCTCGGCACGGGCCCGAATTTTGCCGATGGGACCGGATCGGGAATCACCAGTATCGGAAATCGGAGAAACCTATTCCTCCCATTCGATGGTTCCGATCTGATCATTCTTTCAGGTGTTCCGGGCACCAATGGGGGAGCCGCACTCGGGCTGACCGGAAGTATCCTTGATTTCACGGGATTCTCAAATGAATATCTGACCGGTGCTTCGATCAATTCAGCCTATCTGAAACGAGCGGGTCTCCCGCAGAGCGCGGCCGAGCTCACTCCCGAGCAACGGGCGATTGTTTCGCTGGAAGAGTTTTATCGCGAATTAAGAGAATCTGGTCGCGAGTCTCTGGAGACGGGTTCGTATGACCGCGGGTTCTCTGCGATTTCGACCCTCCTCGGTTCCTTCTCTCCGAAGAACGGCAATATCTTCACGCGAGGACGCGATTTGCGCTCCAGCACGGGGGGCGCGATCACGGTCTTTGCTCCCGGCGGAGGTGTCACCCTGGCGGCTGATGTCATTGGTAACCCCCTCACACCCCCAGGCATTGTCACGGAGTATGGCGGAAGCATTTCGATATTTACCGATGGCGATGTGGATCTCGGACGGGGACGTATCTTCACCCTTCGCGGGGGCGACATCACGATTTGGTCATCCACAGGCGATATCGCTGCGGGGACCGCACCTAAAAATGAGATCACCGCTCCGCCGACACGGATTGTGTTCGATTCCACCAGCGCGGATGTCCAGACCGATCCGGGTGGTCTGGCGACTGGTGGCGGCATTGGCGTTCTGGCGTCCATCGCCGGAGTCGTTGCCGGCGACGTGGATCTCATTGCTCCCGCAGGTGTCGTCGACGCGGGCGACGCAGGTATCCGTGCAACGGGTAACCTCAATATTGCGGCAACCGCCGTCCTTAATGCTGGGAATATCAACGTCGGCGGATCTTCCTCGGGAGTGCCGACATCCGCGCCAGCGGCGGCACCGAACATCGGCGGACTCACCGCTGGCTCCAGCACATCTGCCGCGAGCTCCAGTGCGGCCCAGAGTGTCGCCAATCAGGCCCGGACGAATACCGATGCCGGTGCGGAAGAACCTTCCATAATTGTCGTCGAGGTCTTGGGTTATGGTGGCGACGATGAATAATGCTTTCCTGATCATCATGAAAAACAAATCCCTACCACTTGTAATCCCTATCATCGTCTTGACGATTGGCTTTCCAGGAAGCCCGATCTATTCCGCCGACTCGGCAGCGGGTGGTGCTTCAACGAATGCCGTCGCCCCTGCAAGTGCCGACGAGGCGCAGTCAAAATTTTTCGAGGCCCGCTCCCTTCTCACGGGCATGAACGGTGAAAAAGATCCTGCGCGCGCCATCGTCCTCATGCGTGAGTCGGCGGATCTGGGTTTCCCTGATGCGATCGGCGGCATGGGGTATTTTTATGCGATGGGAGTCGAGGTGCCCAAGGATCTCTCTGCGGCAGTTGATTGGTTTCGGAAAGGTGCAGAGAAGGGCTCGATAAAGTCCAAGCTCAATCTAGCACTCGCCATCGCAAACGGACGCGGTGTGGATCGCGATGAAAAGACGGGCTTGTTGCTCTTAGACGAGGCAGCGGCGGCGGGATTGCCAGAAGCGATGTCTGCGCAGGGCGAGACATATTATTACGGGCAATTCGGGAGGAGCGTAGATATGCCAACCGCATTCGGGTGCTTCCTCTCGGCAGCAAGAGCAGGCAATGCCGACGCGCAAAATACGCTCGGTATCATGTATCGCGAAGGCTTGGGGACAGAAAAAAACGAGGAAGAGGCTTTCAAATGGCTCGAGATGGCCGCCAAGCGCGGACACCTAAAAGCCCAGAGCAACCTCGCTCACACACTCGGTCTCGAAACCCCAACGGGCGAAAGGCGGATTCAAGCACTCAAGTGGGCAATGATCGCTGCTGATCGCAATGAAGTCATGGCAACCAAATCTCTCGAAGAACTCATCCCCAATCTCCCGCCGGAAGAAGTCGCCGAAGCGCGGCGGGAAGCCGATCAATACACTCCGGCACCATAGGGCAATTCGCCTATGCTCGAATCACTATTTGGCACTGTTCAAAGCGTTGGCGGCGGCTTCTGTGCTGTAGAGGAGGTATTGTGACACTCCGAAGATCGCACGATAGTTGGAGTCCGCCGCTTCCTTCTCGGCGTCCCAAGTGGCAGCCAAGATCTCATCATTTCCTGTCGCAGCGGCTTCCTCGACGTTCTTGATCAGATTCGCGGCGATGGCGTCGGCGGCGCTGGCCTGAGCAGGAGTCTCCGCAGATTCGTCACCATAGAACGCGGCAGGCTCAACCACTCCCGGGGCGAGCTCGAAAGCCAGAGATGGCGTCTCCTGTGGCGCGGCGGACTCGCTGGTTTGGGTCTGAGTGGTAGCTGAGCTATTCAAAATATCTTGTTGCGGGGGGACAGGAGATTTCGCCGTTGATTCTCCCACTGAGGACCTTTCGTTTGGGGTGGTGTGCATGATCTGGAGAGGAGGTCCAGACGGACGGGCGGGAGTGGTCGCTACGGGAGACGGACTTTGGCGTTGGACTTGCGGCATCTCATCTTCCGCCCGCTCCGGGAGCGGCACCGTAGGATTGGGAGCGTTCTGAACGTCAACAGACTTGGCAACCTCGGGGCGCCTCGATTCCTTGGCCGGTAGCGCTTTGAGCGGAGTGCTCGGGAGTGCGGGCTCGGTCTCATTCTGTTCGGGTCCGGCCCAGAGCGCGAGTCCGATCACCGAGGCAAGTATCCCAGCCCCGGCAACGATCATGGCAAGGGTTGGCTTCCGCGTTTCTCTTAAATTGGTCATTATGTGCAGTCTTTGAGAAAACAAAACTGGCATCAGGTCTCCCTGATGCCAGTCGTTGAGTTTGTCAACCAGTGATATGACTCACCAGTTTGTTGTTTGGTTGAAGTTAAGGAACCGTTACGACTTCACCGTCGTTGTTGCGACTCGCAATCATTGCGGTGAGAGCAATCCCTGCATTGGCAAGGTTGGCTGGAATCTTCGCGACGATGCCGTTCGTGGCGTCATACACAACGGTGTCTTGGTTAGTTGTTAGATCGCCTTGATGGAAGAGGCGCTCGTAGCTCCACACGGTATAGATGCCGTTCGTGACCTTGTAGCGGTCAGCAGGGACGAGGCCGGTTGGATCGACACCGACGGCAACTGGCGTGATGGTAACACCATTGTAAGACAGCAATCCTGCTCCGCCCGCACCCGTGCCAACGTTGTTTGCTGCAATCGCCGCAACAGCATCAGATGTTCCAACGAAACCAATGACCGAAACGGCGCGCGGGTTGCCCGCACTGGTGCCAACGTAGCTTCCGGTGGAGCTCAAGTCCGTATTGCCGTTTGGGTTCATGATGCGAACAGACGATGTGTCTTTCGTCAAAAGTCCCGTCACTCCGCTACCTGAGAAATATCCGCCGTTACCTGTGGTGAGGACATTCCAAAGCGTCGAGTTGTTGTCTGCGTTTTCGGCATCGCTGCTCGGCCAGAGTGAGAGGAAGTTCACAGCATCCGTGGATGATCCAGCACCCAAGGTGAAGCTATTTGTTCCGTTCCCTGAGATCTTGAACTGGTTTACCAAGCGAGACACTCCGTAGCCAGTCTCGATGAGATACACCCCACGAGTTCCTGATCCGTCATTACGACCTGTCGCAAGCACTCGGCCAGAGGCATCGCCAGAATTCCCAGTGAATGTGCTCAGAGGTACACCACGGTTGTTGCGCAGGAGGGCACCCCATGCCTGTGGAGTAACATTCGTAAGGTTTGCCGATGAGCCTTGGCTCTTCAGAAACACAAACGTGATCACCCCGACCCGGCTATCAGCAGGCTGGAGGATCGGAGTCCGGTATGGGCTGTTGTTTTGTTGAACATCCGAGAAAGCCAGGTCCGGCTTCTGTGCAACGTTTGCTGGCGTCGCTCCCGTTGTCGGGTTGCTGTTCGAGTTGACAAACGTCATATTTCCTACGGATGGAATAGCTGCGTCTGCGTAGAACAAAACGTCGTTGTTCTGCACAAGATCGCGAAGCCCCTCCGTCGAGCCCGACCAACGGCACCTAATGATCGTGTCGCCGACGCCCGGCCAGTTTCCCCTGAAGGAAATAGCATTGGCACCAGTGGCACTGGATTGGGTAGCAGCAGTATTCGAGTGAATAATACCGACGTTTGATAACCCGCCGTAACCGGCGATGATTGAGTTGATCGCGCCAGCTCGAAAGGCCGTCGCACCAGTGAAGTTAACGATGGTCTGGGCATGGGCCAGACCGGTGAATGCTGTCGCAAAAGCGACTGCGAGAGATGTAATATTGAGTTTCATTTGAATTTTTTTGTAATCTGAATGGATTTATTTTGAGTTGATTGAGTTAAGATTTGACAGATTGACGACGGCGGGCGACGACGAACGCGAGGACAGCACCAAGGCCGAGAAGCGCATAGGTCGATGGTTCAGGGATAACGACGAACGAGATTGCACCAGCCCCATCGATCACCACAGTTCCTTCAAACGTGCCAACGCCAGTTGGCGCACCGAAGCCGAATTGGCCAACTTCGTTGTTGACATATTGCATGCGGAACACGTCCACAGCGGCTTCGGCGGTGACACCGCCAAGCGTGCCGAAGGTTCCTGCGGCGAAAACGGATTGAACACCGCCCCCGAAGGTATCAAAACCGATACCTTGGACTCCACTCGGGATCGGATTCTGATCGTCCCAGTCAGCAAATACAGCTGTCGAAGTGATCGTCGAAACAGAACTTGTCCCAACGGTCTCAAAGATGCTGGCGGCACCGTAGACGCTGTTTGATAAACCTTGGAGTGTGCTGAGCGAGAGCGTTCCCACCGACGACTGCGCGACACCCGCTGCGCCCACGGCTGTCCGGGAGCGACCGATATATACAGTGTTGTAGGGATCGCCGTCTTGGAGTGCCGCTAATGCGCCGAACTCATCGTTTTCGCGAACCGTCGCAACGCCCATGAAGAGATCGGTGCGATTCGCCCAGCCTGAACCGAATTGGTTCGTGAGGGCCGTATTCATGTTGATGATGCCAATACTGTTGGCGGTGAGGTCACGAAGAGCAGCGGCAGAGCCGAGGTTCCCCAGGACATAAGTTGAGTTGCCCGTTACCTGGAACCCGACGATGAGATCGCCGTAGTTGAATCCAGTGTTCTGCGCCTGAGCACCCACCGAAGTGATCGCAAGCGATCCAACGGCCAGCGCCAACAGGCGGAGCTTTGATATGATTTTTTTCATTTGTATTTTGTTTTGTTTTTTTGGTTTGGTGGCAGCGAAGCGGGAGACACCCGAACAAGCATGGCTATCGTCTCGCTGACGAGGAGGTTTCTCGATGATCGGAGGCGATCAAGCTAGGGAAGTATTGTGACAATTTCGTCACATTCCGGTTTGGGGATTCAAGGCGACGGCTCGCAGGGCTTTCAATGGCTGATTGACATCTCCCTTTTTAGCATCATGATGCCATTAATGAGGACAACGATTGACATCAATGATGCCATCCTGCGGGAATTGAGGGAGGTTTCAGCAAGGGAGCGGCGGCCGTTCCGGGTGGTTGTCCAGGAAACGCTTCAGCGAGGGCTGGCGGATAGGGGAGTGGCCGCGAAGACTGTCCGGATCGAGCCTCGGGCGGTGGGGGTCAAATCCGCCTTCCGGAGTCTGAGCATGAACCAGCTCTACGACGAACTTGAATCCCGATGATTGTTCCGGATATCAACATTTTGATCTACGCTTACGACACGACGTTGCCGCACCATGCGAAGGCAAAGAGCTGGTGGGAGGAGGCTTTGTCCGGCAGCGAGCCGATCGGAATTCCTTGGGTCGTTGTTCTCGCTTTCACCCGCATCATGACGCATCCGTCGGTTTGCGCGGAGCCGATGACGGTCAAGCAAGTCAGGAAGCGTGTTGCCCAATGGTTCAACCAACCCCACGTTCGTCTGCTGGCGCCGGCAGCGGAAACGATCGTGTTGTTTTTTGAGTTGCTGGAAGCGGCGGAGCTCGGCGGCAGCCTTTCGACACAGGCCCTAATCGCCGCCCATGCGAGGGAGAATGGAGCGGTTGTCTATTCCAGTGACAGCGATTTCGACCGGTTCCCTGCTGTCAAATGGAAGAACCCACTCTGTGAGCCGTTGGGCGACATGGGAGCAGGTCTGCGGATTCACCCCCAGAGAAAAAGAGGCACGGGAAAACTCCCGCGGAGTCGCGGAGAGGGGAGAGGATGAAGGATGCCGAGGGGTGGGAAATGGATCGTTCCGAAGCCACAGTGGTTTCTTGTGGGGACAGCACCGACCCGTAGGACGTCCGGGCAGAAAGGAGGTTAGCGGAACAGATCGCTGTGCGTGCCGGTGCGTTCGAAGCAAACGTGCGTGCCCTTCTCCGAAAGCGCGTAGATCAGCACCCAATCCGGCTCGATATGGCAATCGCGACTGCCTGCGAATTGGCCGCGCAGCGGGTGATCTTTGAATTGTTCCGGCAGAGAGTCGCCTTCAATCAGCACTTCCATAACGATTTTGAGCTTTGCCATATCGCTGCCCCGCTTGTCCATGCGTTTGACGTCCTTTTTGAACTGGCTGGTGCGGCTGAATGTTCTCACATGCCCAGGTCGGAAAAGAGTTCTTTCTTTGTAGCAAACCGTTTCACGTTTTTGCCCGCCTTGCTGGCGTTGAGGGTGCGCGCGGTCAGCGCATTCGGAACTCGTAAGTCAAAGGGCAGGCCACGCTGAAATCTGATCTGCCGATAGAGCAGATGCACTGCTTCGGAGGCCGTGAGCCCCAATTCAGCAAGAATGGCTTCGACCTCGCTTTTAAGTCCGGGTTCAATGCGGGCACGGATCGTCGCGGTCTTGTTCATGTCCAAAACGTAGCTCCATTGTGCCTACATGCCAAGCCGTATTCCGGGCGGCTTTCAAGAACCGGCGAGAGATTGGGACCAGGCCCATGCATTAACCTCCAGAGAAAAAGAGGCACGGGAAAACTCCCGCGGAGTCGCGGAGCCGCAGAGAGTGGTGAAGGCGTCAGGCTGCCAAGGGGCGGGAAATGGATCGTTCCAAAGCCACGGTGGTTTCTTGCGGGGACAGCACCGACCCGGCTTCGCACCAGACCCGGAGAACGTCCGGGCAGAAATCAATGCCTCCCGGCCACTCGACCGTGAGGCCGTTTGGACGGCCCTGCAAGGAGAGGGCCGGATCGCGCATGGGGTCGTCCGGGTTGAGGGCTGGTGACAGATCAAGTTGGGCTTTGAAGCCATCCGCAAATGTCAGTTGCACACTGGATCCGCCCAAAAAATTGATGCCAGTAACTCTCATGGCAGTGGCGCGATGCGGTTCAGCGGGCGTCCGACCCTCATATTATCCCACTCCTGCATTAACTCCCCTGATGAAGGGCTGCCCACTCCACAACTTGCCCAAGCACTCTTGGCGGCAACTTGCCGACCATCACGGCAAAATCGCCAATACGAATGGACGCCTCCCATTCTCCGCTCACGGCGTGAAAGTGCGGTGGGTTGTGCTCTCCCCTTGTATTGATGAAAATGCTCACCGGGCCCCACTCGGAAATCTTCGGCATTGAATCGGCCATGGCACCGGGCTAGCCAGTAGTCAACAAAGCGTCGGGTGACATCAGAAGTGGGGGGCTTTCCCGCGCGCATTAACCTCCAAAGAAAAAGAGGCACGGGAAAACTCCCGCGGAGTCGCGGAGCCGCAGAGAGTGGATCGCCAGTTACTGGCGAGGGATTCGCTACGAGCGAAGCATCCGGCAAAACAGATCTTTAAGTCCCTGCATTGCACCTCGAATGCTTTTCGAGGGATCGCACGAGGGCCAGTGCTGCCTCGTTTTTTTCATCCGCTCGGCTGGAGTCAGTCGCAGGTTTTCATCGAGGAGGGAAAGATCAATCCCTTAGGCCGTGGCCCGCTCCGGATTTCGAGCAGAGGTTTTTTTTCGCAGAAGATGTTCAAAGGCGAATGGAGGAATTTCGGAAATTTTTGATGTTGAGCCTGGAGTGCTCCTGAACCGCGCAGACCATGGCATTCATACTAACCAGGTGAGGGAATTGTGGGCGAACTCACGGAGGATTCGGGTCGGGGCTTTTGAAGTCAAGCGCTGGTTTGGAGAGAGCGAGGTTGACTTATATGGAATATAAGCATATGTCGATATTTATGAAAGTGGTGACAATTCATGTCGAGGAGGCAGTCTATCGGGATTTTCAGAAGCTGGCTCGCCGTGCGAAACGTTCCACTTCGGATTTGATCCGCGAGGCCATGGACAACTTTCGTCGCAGCTGCAAAACGCCACGAACTCCTCTCTGGCAGGCTACGGAACCAGCTTCCGTGGGGCACATCTCGGTGCCGTGGGCGGGACGGCAGGATTTGAACGACGATTTTTTTGATCGGCAATGATCGGTTTGGACACAACCGTTTTGCTGGCCTATGAGATTCGCGAAGCGACCGGGCACGATTCGGTAAGGAAGCATATCGAAATGGCCAGCAGATCGGGCACCGAGCAGTTCGCCCTCGCTCCCCAAGTCCTGCAGGAATTCCTTCATGTCGTGACGGACGCCAAACGATTCGAGCGTCCTCTGACGATGGGCGAAGCACTTCGTCGGTGCCGTGCCTGGTGGGATGCGGCGGAAGTGGTTCATTGCCATCCGGGAGACCGGGCCGCAGAGCAGGCTTGGTTGTGGATGGAGGAATTTCGCCTCGGACGAAAACGGATTCTGGATACTTATCTCGCGGCGACCTATCATGAAAGAGGGATCCGTAGACTCGCCACTGCGAATGCGGAAGATTTTGCTGTCTTTCATGTTTTCGACTTTGAGACTTGGGCTCTGAATCCCGTCTCGGGAGGCTGAATCGTTGGCCTGAGGGGGGGCTCAGGATTCTGCGAAAATCGAGACTTCGACACATCGAGCGCCGACCCCGTCGAGCCGGATGTCATGTGTCGGCGAGGTAAGAATGGGAGGGAGATAGGTTTTGTGGCTCCTCATGGCAGTGGGGGAGACATAGAGGATTCGCCACAAATCTTGACAGCAGCGAATAGCTGGCTAACTTAGCCAACAATGGAGACGACGGTTTTGAAGGCGAAGAACAATCTTTCGTTGCTATTGCGCAAGGTGGAGGCTGGCGAGGAGGTGATGATCCGGCGGGGCAGCAAAGGCGCGAAGTTTCAGATAATTCGGGCGGAAGAGCCCGTGAGGAGGACACTGGATCCGGATCCCCGGTTCAAAAACCTCATTACCTTCGATGACGGAGACATTTGGGATTCCGAGTGGAAAGAGGAGTGATCTCTCACGTGCTCGACACGTGCGCCCTTCTTGATTTGGCGGCCGGACGCTGGACCGACCGGGTGGCGCGACGCGAATTGGCGGCGGCCAAGCGTCCAGTGGTCTTGAGCGTCGCCGTGTGGGAAATCGCGCGAAAGCTCCGGGTGGGGAAACTGAAACTCCCGTGCGGCCAAGCCGGGGTTCTCGATTTTGTCCGTGGGATTTGTCTCCGGCACCAAATTGTCATCGAACCACTGACAGCAGAAATCTGCCATGAGGCGGAGCTGCTTCCTCCGCACCACGAAGACCCTTTCGATCGGATGGTGATTGCATTGGCCAGCGACGCAAAGTGCCCGGTTTTTACAACCGACCTACGGTTTCGCGCCTACCCGATCCAAGTGCTCGCCCAGCGCTGATCCGATGGCGCTGCGTCCTGATTTTATACCATCTCTTGAAAATAACCAGACCCTCTCGCTTGATCTTTCGGCGCAGGGCTGCGTTGTCATACAGCGCGTTATCGCAGGGGATAGCACTTGGTCTTCCGCCTTGCCTTGCACCAAAATCTCCGCGCCATAAAGTCCAGTTGTTTTCAAGAGATGGTATTAGAGAATCCCGAGCTTCATTTTTCCTGCCTCGCTGATCATCGCTTGGTTCCATGCAGGTTCCCAGACGACTTCGTCGAGGGTGAGCCGATCCGTGGCCCCCTTCTGTAGGCGATCCTCTCGATAAATCCCGCTATCGTCGCAGGCGTTCGCGGATGGCTTCCAGTTCCAGCACGGTGTGCAAGTCGCGGGGACGACCCATGGCTCGTTTGGCAACAATGAGGGCCTCGAGACTCAGGACGCGGATTTTTTGCCCGTCGAGGTCGAGAGGTTCGCTGCGTGTCAAACATTCGGAATACCCTCCAAGTCCCATGATTTCGCCAAGGCAGTCGAGTTGCCCCCAGTCGGTTGAAAGGTAGAGATTACTGAGCTGGCCGCGTTCCGCTTGGTCACGGGTAAATGAAAGCCTCTCAGGGGTCATGCGATGCACCGGGCGCAGGTCTCCTGTCGCTTTATGGAGACGGAGCAGGTTTTCCGGATCCATCCGGCAGACGACATCCACATCCCGCGTCACGAGGGAACTGCCATGAGCCATGGCTCCAAATCCTCCGGCCAGTATAAAATCCACCCCGCCAGTGGCCATTCGGCACAACAGATCTTTAAGCCCCTGCATCGCACTCCGAATGCTTTTCAAGGGACCGCATGAGTGCCAGTGCCTCCTCGTTTTTTTCCATTCGCTCGGCTGGAGTCAATCGCAGGTTTTCATCGATGAGTGAAAGGTCAATCCCGTAAGCCGCCGCCCGGTCCGCCGCCGTCAGCCCGCTGTCGGTGCACCAAAATTTTTCCAGCTCGGGGCCGGTGGTATTGCCACCAATCATGGCGGACAACCTACTCCGCCTGTTCCTGGTGTCGAGCAGAGGATTTGCCGCAAATACTGAAAACAGCAAATTCCTGGGTGACTCGGCCAAGTATGGAGACAACGGTGTTGAAAGCGAAAAGCAACCTTTCGTTGCTATTGCGCGCTGAGGAGGCAGTCGAGAAGGCTGTGCTGGCGCGCGATTTCCTATTTTTTCGCAGGTTTCTTAAAGAATCCCGAGCTTCATTTTTCCGGCCTCGCTGATCATGGCTTGATTCCATGCGGGTTCCCAGACGAGTTCGACTTCGGCTTCGTCGATTCCGTCGAGGGCGAGGATTTTGCTGCGGGCGTCGGCGGCGATGGTGGGGCCCATGCCGCAGCCGGGGGCGGTGAGCGTCATTTTGACGAGGACGGTGGTTTTGCCGGCGTCCGACTTTTCGACGTGGCAGTCGTAGATGAGGCCGAGGTCGACGACGTTGACGGGGATTTCCGGATCGAAAACGGTTTTGAGTTGGTCCCAGACGGCGGTTTCTGCGGGGCCTTCGACTTTGATTTTCTCGGGTTCGGCATTTGGGTCTAGGCCGATGGCGTCCGCGTCTTTGAGTTCGATGCGGGCGAGGCCGCCGGGTGTGGCGACGGTGAATGTGCCGCCGAGGGATTGAGTGATGACGACGGACATTCCGGCGGGAAGCACGAGCGGGTTACCGCTCGGGATTTGGATGGCGTCGCAGTCGCGGGTGAGGGTGATGTCTCCTTGTGGGTGCATGGTATTTAGGTCAGTGGAATTTGATTTTGACTTCGCGTGGGCTCTGGAGGTTGTCCCAGAGGGTTGGTGCTGTGGGTGAGGCCGCTAGGGGGGAGGGCGTGCCGGTGAGGGCGTTTTTGAGAGCGCCTTCGACGAGTTGCGCGCAATGGATTTTCATTGGCGGGAGCGGGCCGAGGGAGCCGGAGAGATCGGTGTCGGAAAGGGCGAGCGCCTCTTCGGGTGTTTTTCCCTTGATCAGTTCCGTGGCCATGCTGGCGACGGCAATTGCGGTCTGGCAGCCGAAGGATTGAAACGTGGCCTTGTCGATGACCTTGCGTCCGTCGTCGTCGCGGAATTTGATCCACATGCGGAGCATATCGCCGCAATCGCCATTGCCGGCGGTTCCGATGGCATCGGCTCCGGACATTTCGCCGAGGTTCTGGGGATCGCGGATGGCGTCGTTGATTTTATCGTTCATTCGGTAGTGTAGCGGGGGAGGGTGGGATCGACTTCGACGCTCCAGGCATCGATGCCGCCGCGGACGGCCCGGACGTTTTCGAATCCGTGGCCGGTGAAATAGGCTGCTCCATCAAGGCTCCGCGAGCCGGTGTGATCGACGATCAGGATCATGGCATCTTTCGGGCAATCCCGCATGATCGATTGGATGACATCCTGGCCAAAAAACTCGGCACCCTGGATGCGGACGGCCTCAAATTCCTCACGGGTCCGGATGTCGAGAAGGCGGGCCCCAGAAGCGATGGCTGCGGCGGCTTCCGTGGGCGTGATCAAAACTTTTTCGTCCTGTTCGTGGGCTTCACGGACTTTTTCCATGACCTCATCGAGGCTCGGGGCCTCATTCCGCTGGCAGACCTCGGCGAGGGTTTCCTCCGGACGGAATCCGCAACTTGCGCAGCCGCCGATGTGAAAATGGCGGAACAATGCGCGCTGGGCACCCGGGTAGGCATGCAGCAATTCTTCCATGGTGAGATCCGGCGACAGCGTCATCTGCGAGGAAGGTAGTCGGTTCGGTAAGGAATTCAACCCTCACGAAAAGACATGACTTGTCGGGAGGCATCGGAGACTCCACAGTCCCGGAGACCAAATTATGGAAGGCTTGACGACATCCATCATGAATCCCTTGGAGGGGAGCATGGGATACAAGTTTCGAAATGGATTACTCCTCGCCGAGGCGTTGACGCATCCGAGCATCTCGCTCGAGAGGAAGGATTATCCGTTTGATAACCAGCGGCTGGAATTTTTGGGCGATGCGGTGATTCAGGTCACGGTGACCGAGCACCTCTACCGGATGTTTCCGGATTTTAGCGAAGGGCGTCTTACCAAGCTGCGCACGCGCATCGTGTCGCGCACCGCGCTGCGCGAGCGGGCGTTTGCGCTCGATCTCGGTCGGTTCCTCATGATGGGTCGGGGCGAGGAGGCGAGTGGCGGACGCGAGCGGGCTTCCACTCTGGCGGATGCTTTCGAAGCGGTTGTCGGTGCGATTTATCTCGATGGAGGATTCGAGGCCTCGCGCATGTTTCTTTTGCAGCAAATGGAGGAGGTCTTCGCCGACCTCGCGAGCCAGCCGGAGGAGATCAATCCAAAAGGAATTCTTCAGGAGGCACTCCAATCGATCTCGCCGAGTGCACCTGAATACGAGTTGCTCTCCCAGACCGGACCTGAGCACTCGAAAAACTTTGTCTGCCGGGTCGTCTGGAACGGGGCCGAGCTCGGGCGTGGGGCAGGTCACAGCAAGAAAGAAGCGCAAGTCGCTGCAGCAGAGATTGCACTGACCGAGCGTGTCTGGGAGAAAGTAAAGCGCCGCAAGGCCCACGCCTCATGATTTACCAACTCCCGCTACAATGGACCGGACTGTTCGCCGGCCTGCTCCTCCTCGCCGGTCATTCGCTGGCACTTGGATGGCAAACTCCCGTTCAGGTATGGGCCAAAACATTCCCTCGCTCGCGTGTAGCCGCCTCTGTGCTCATTGCCATGGCGGCGGTGTGGTCGTTCCTGCTCGTCCGATCGATCGATCTTGGCGAGTTCTCCGGACTCCGAATGATCATGCTGATCGGCATTCTGGCCGGGGCTGTTCTGTCTTGGATTTACGTCCCTGAGTTTCTTGCGGTTCGCGCGCTCGGCATGCTGCTGCTGCTCGCCGCCGAGCCACTGCTTGAATCTGCCGTCTTGCGCACCGAGCCCACGCGGTTGCTCCTCGTCATCCTTGCTTACGGGTGGGTGGTTGCCGGATTGTTTTTTGTTGGCATGCCATATCTTCTGCGGGATGCGATTGATTGGGTGACGGCGCGACCCCGCATTTGGAAAGCCGCCTGCGGTGCGGGAATTGTCTGGGGTCTCGCGCTTCTAGGCTGCGCGATTTTCTTTTGGTGAGGGAGTTGTTTGCATGAGTCGACTTGCTCCCACACATGCGCGCAGCGGGCCGTCGCCGTCCTCAAAAAGGTCGGCCTCCAATCGTTTGGAGGTCGCAGATCGCGCCGCTCATGATTGGTATCGATTTGTCCTTTCGTTTCCACCTCATTTGGTGCGCACCTATCTCGACGACTTCGATATTCGGCCAGGTGGCTGCGTTCTCGATCCGTTCTGCGGAACTGGCACGACCCCTGTGGAATGTAAGAAAAATGGTTTCAAAAGTGTCGGCATTGAAGCCCACCCTATGGCTCACTTTGCAAGTTGCACAAAATTGGATTGGGACATTGATGCTGATCGCCTTGAAAGAACTGGTGTAGAAATCGCCGAAACGGTCATTGGGCTGCTGGGTTCACAGGGGATTATCGACGATCCGCAGCCCAATCTCATTAACGAACCTCCTTCCAGTAAGATCTTGCTGAGTCTCCCCGAAGAGGAGTTTCGTCTCCTCTTGAAAGATTCCATCAGCCCCTTGCCTCTCCACAAGACGCTTGTTTTGCTCCGCCACATTGATAGAGCGGAATATGGAAGGGATCACCTCCGACTAGCACTCGCGAAGGCTCTCGTCGGGACGATCAGCAACCTACACTTTGGCCCGGAGGTTGGAGTTGGTCCCGCGAAGAATGATGCTCCTGTTGTTTCGACGTGGCTTGGGATCGTGCTTCGATTCGTTCAGGATCTCCGATCTCTGCAATGCCGTAAAAATACATCAACCGTTGTTCATCATGCCGATTCACGGTTACTGACGCGGTTGGTGCGTCCGGGTTCAATTGATGCAGTGATCACATCGCCGCCGTATCCGAACGAGAAAGACTATACCCGAACGACTCGCCTAGAGTCTGTTATCCTTGGTTTTTTTCATGATAAAAAGTCTCTTCAGGCACTGAAGCGTACCATGCTGCGTTCGAATACACGGGGTGTCTATAAGGGCGATGATGATGACAGTTGGGTTGCCAATCACAGCGAAGTTCAGAGAATCGCCACAGAGATCGAGGCACGACGAATCGCGATGGGGAAAACCAGCGGGTTCGAGCGGCTCTATGCGCGAGTAACAAAGCTTTATTTCGGCGGAATGGCTCGACATCTTGCTGAGCTTCGCCCTCTCCTCCGCCCTGGTGCTTCGCTGGCCTACGTTGTTGGCGATCAGGCCTCCTACCTGCGAATCATGATCCGGACTGGGCAGATACTGGGGTCGATTGCCGAGGAACTTGGCTACAAGGTTGATCGGATTGACCTTTTTCGAACGCGTCTTGCCACGGCAACACGCGAGCAACTTCGTGAAGAAGTGGTCGTCCTTCGATGGCCCGGGTAAAATGCGCTATGGCCAAGAATCGTTACACTCAGATCCTCGAAAGTATTTTTTTCGCTCACTATCGAAAGGGAATGAAGTCGTTCTCCTTTGAACGAAGCGAGATGGAAACGACCGCAGCCAAGCTGGGAGTCGTTCTGCCGAAGAACATTGGTGACCTGATTTATGCGTTTCGCTTTCGCAATGAGTTGCCAGTTTCCATCCTTGCTGAAGCACCGAGAGGAAAAGCATGGGTCATCAAACTGGCGGGCAAGGCAACTTATCAATTTGTTCTCGATTGCCAGTGGACAATTAAACCGAACACTGGCCTGATCGAGATTAAGATTCCTGAGGCGACGCCTGGCATCATCGCACGATATGCACTTAACGATGAGCAGGCCCTCCTCGCACTCGTTCGCTACAATAGGCTCATCGACATTTTCACAGGTGTTGCATCCTACTCCCTTCAAAATCATCTCCGAACGACCGTCGATGGCATCGGTCAGGTCGAGGTGGATGAGTTGTATGTCGGAATTGATCGAAGAGGGGCTCACTATGTCTTCCCCCTTCAAGCCAAAGGCGGGAAGGATAAACTTGGGCACGTCCAGATTGAGCAGGATATTGCACTCTGTGCGGAAAAGTTCCCGAATCTCATTTGCCGATCACTCGGAGCGCAATTTCTTCCTGATGGGGCGATTGCGCTTTTGGAGTTTGCGGAAACGAATGATGGTGTGAGATTGACTGCCGAGAGACACTACCGGCTTGTTCCAGAGGATTTGCTAACCTCGGCTGACCTAGAGTCCTACAAGGCACTCAATGAAGTCGCGTGAACAGTGGTATTCGCCTGCGGGCTAGCTCTAGCGGCCCGGGCCGGCATTTGAGGCGCGGTCCTTGATTTGCCGCATGATCGGTTTGAACTGTCCGCTCCAGACACTTAGCATCCGAGTGCTGTCTTCAAATCCAGCGATGTTGGCGCTGGTGACGCGGTCGACTTCGGGCATCAAGCGGAAGTCGTTCGTGCCCGGGATGGCGACCACGTCGATTCGCACGCGGAAGCTGGTCGTCCGCATAGGGCCGCTGAAAGCGATAGATCCCATTCGTCCAGCCGGCCTGTCGAACGAAAGCGAGCCGGGCGCACTTTGACGGCTTGGAGAAAATCCGTATTGCGAGAAGGCAAAGTTCGCTGCATTTCGAATCGCCGTCGGATTCGAATTGGGAACGGTAATGGATCCGGGGCCACCAGACTTCTTGACCGGCGTGGTCAGGCATCCGCCGAGGAGGCTGACGAGAGTGGCTGCGAGGAAGACTTGGGTGAGAGCTCGCATTTTTAGAACTCGATTCGAAGGACGCGGACGCCCGAGGGCGAGCGGAATTCGCGGGGAGTGAGCTTGTTGTCCCTGTTGAAATCCGCATATCGGCGGGTGAGATCGAAGAATTTTGCATTCGAGCCGATCCGGATCAATTCCGTGCGGGTCACGATGCCGTCCTTGTTCTGGTCGATGACGGCAAAGCTGCGCTTGGTGCCGCCGGCATTGATCCACTCCACGAGAGTAACCGCCCCGTCCTTGTTTGAGTCAGCCCGCTCGATCACGTATTCCGCATAGGCCGGACCAGCCGTGCGCAGTGTCAGCGGGACATCCCAATTCGTGGTTTTCGGGGTGGTCTGGCAACCTGCGAGGAGGATGAGGGTAGAAAGAAGGAGGAGATGACGCATGATCGGTGGATGGATATTCGGGCTGAGGCGACGGGAAGCCGCTCGGCAGCTGAAGGATTTGATTCATCCTGTCGGAAAAGCCGAGCTTTTTCTCTTTTCGACGAGCGGAACGTAGATGTTGGAACAGCGAGTCAGGCGAAGTTTTCGACGGCAGGCGACGGAAAACTTTTATTTGGAATAATTCTTGATAAACGAAAAACAGAGCCTACGTTTCCCGCATGCCGAAGCAGGAACAAATCCGCACAGCGTATGAGGAGACGATCAGCCACAGTGGCCACCGCCTCACGCCGCAGCGGCGCGAGGTCTATAATGTTCTGCTCTCGGAGCGAGACCACCCGACAGCGACCGAGGTATTTATTCGGGCGAAGAAAGAGATGAACGGCATTTCGCTGGCGACGGTTTACAATTGCCTGGAAACGCTCGTGGAATGCGGGCTTGTCAGGCAGGTGAATGTCGAGCGAGAGGCGACACGATATTGCCCGAACCTTCAAGAGCACGGCCACTTTGTGTGCGAGCGGTGCGGGACGGTGACGGATGTCCCGCTGACAACCGGGGTTCGCTCAAAAAAGATTTGGCAGCTCCCGGACACCTTTATTGTAACCCACGCCGAGATTACCCTGCGTGGCCTATGCCCAGATTGTAACACCTGAAAAACCATGTCATTGAAAATTGAAAATCTCCACGCCGGGATCGGCGATCGAAAAATCCTCCGCGGCCTCAACCACGAGGTGCCAGCCGGCGAAGTCCACGCGATCATGGGCAAGAACGGGTGCGGCAAGAGCACGTTGGCGAAAGTGCTCGCAGGGCACCCCGACTATGAAGTGACTGAAGGTCGCGTTTTGCTCGGCGACCAAGAACTCTTTGAGATGGAAGAGCCTGATGAGCGCTCGCGGGCCGGTCTCTTTGTGGCGTTCCAGTATCCGATGGAAATTCCCGGGGTGACGATCGCGAACTTCATCCGTGCGGCTCTCCAGGCGCGTCTTCCCGAGGGGGAGGAACTGGATGCCGTGGCTTACTACGAGACGCTCTACGCCCGGATGGATGAGCTGAAGATTGCGAGAAACTTCACCTCCCGCGCGGTGAACGAGGGGTTCTCGGGCGGCGAAAAAAAGCGTTGCGAGATCCTGCAGATGGCCATGCTGAACCCAACCTATGCGGTGCTCGACGAGACCGATAGCGGCTTGGACATTGATGCGCTCCGGATTGTCTCCGAAGGCGTGAACGCGCTCCGCAGCCCGGAGCGGCGGATGGTTGTGATCACGCATTATCAAAGGTTGCTCGACTACATTGTTCCCGACGTCGTCCACGTGATGGTCGATGGTCGAATTGTCATGAGCGGAGACAAGGACCTCGCGAAGAAGCTGGAAAAGGAAGGCTACGACTGGGTCGAAAAAGAAGTGCTGGCATCGGCTTGACGGGAAATCAATACCATGGAAACAGAGACAAAAACTTCGATTGATATCGACCGTTCGGTCGGTGACTTCAGCTACGACATGGACTATGCGTTCGACGCCGGAACCGGCCTCGACGAGAAGACGATCGATTACATTTCCGATGTCAAAAATGACCCCGACTGGGTCCGCGCCTTCCGCAAAGATGCGCTGCGGAAATTTGAGTCCATGCCGATGCCAACGCATTGGGCGAGCCGGGACCTGGAGAACATTGTTTTTAAGAATATCCGCTACTACCTCTCGCAGGGCACGCAGCCGAAGCGCTCTTGGGATGATGTTCCGGACAAGGTGAAGGAAACGTTCGAGCGTCTCGGGATTCCTGAGCAGGAGCGGAAATTTTTGGCCGGCGTCGAGGCGCAATTCGACAGCGAGGCGGCGTATTCGAACATCAAGGCTGCGGTGGGCGAGCAAGGGGTCATCTTTGTGGGATCGGCGGACGGGCTTCGCGAGCACCCCGAGCATTTCAAAAAGTGGTTCGGAAAAGTGATTCCGACGGGAGACAATAAATTCGCAGCCCTGAACAGCGCCGTATTTTCCGGTGGTTCGTTCATTTACGTGCCGCCAGGCGTGAAGGTGAAGCACCCGCTGCAAGCGTATTTTCGAATCAACGCAGAAAATTTCGGACAGTTCGAACGCACGCTGATCATCGTCGATGAGGGCGCGGAGCTGACCTACATGGAGGGCTGCACCGCACCAAAATTCGAGACCGCGACGCTCCACAGCGCGGTGGTCGAGTTGGTGGCGATGAAGGGAGCGAAGATCCAATACATCACCGTGCAAAACTGGTCGTCGAATGTCTTCAACCTCGTCACGAAGCGCGGGTTGGCGCACGAGGATGCCGAAGTCAAGTGGATCGATTGCAACATCGGATCGAGGCTGACGATGAAGTATCCGGGCGTGATCATGAAAGGCCGTCGCGCCCGCGGGGAAGTCATTTCGATCGCGCTCGCCGGAGATGGACAGCACCAGGACACGGGTGCGAAAATGATCCATGCCGCCGATGACACGACGAGCAACATCGTTTCAAAAAGCATCAGCCTTGGCAGCGGACGTTCGACGTATCGTGGGCTTGTGCAAGTCGGACGCCATCTCAAGGGTTGCAAGAACAATACCGAGTGCGATGCGCTTTTGATCAACACCGATAGCCGGACGGACACCTATCCGGCGATCACCGTTCGCGGGAAGGAGAATTCCTGCCAGCACGAGGCTTCGGTGAGCAAGATTAATGCCGAGCAAATCTTCTACATGCAGCAGCGGGGGATTCCTGAGGGTGCGGCGATGAGCTTGGCGGTCAATGGATTTGTGAACGACCTGGTGCAGCAATTTCCGATGGAATACTCGGTGGAGTTAAAGCGTCTGATCGATCTCGAGATGGAGGGCTCGGTGGGATAACGGATCCCGAGAAAGAAACAATGATGACGACGAGCACTATGGAAAAAGACGCCGAAATAGAGGCCAGCGGCTGGCCGGATTGGTTCGCCGCTTCGCAGGCACTCGCGGCCGAAGACTTTGAGAGGACGCCCGTCCCGAGCCGTAAAGATGAAGCTTGGAGATTTGCAAATATCGCCGCGCTCGATCTCAGCCGGTTCACTCCCGCGGGGCCCGTGGACAGCGAGGGGCGAGTGATCAACGCTTCGACCGGTTTGCCGGAAGCGGCTGCGAAGCTGGTCTTCGCAAATGATTCGCTTGTCTTTCAAGATGCCGAGCGTCTCGCCGACGGCGTCCTCCTGCTACCGCTCGAGGTCGCGGCGAGGGATCATCGCGGCCTTTTTGAAAAATACTTTATGGCTCAGCCGGTGGAGTTGGGGGCTCACAAATACGCGGCCCTCCACAAATCCCGTGTTGCGACAGGCGCCTTTCTTTACGTCCCGGCCAACGTCGAAGTGGCACTTCCGATCGAGATTTTTCACTGGGCGGAGGGTGCGAACGCCTCGATTTTCCCGCACACCTTGATCGTCTGTGGCGAAAACAGCAAAGTGACGGTGGTCGATCATTTTCGAAGCGCCGATGGGCAACCTGCCTTCGCCTGTGCGGTCAACGATCTGCACCTCGAGCGGGGCGCGAAGCTCCACTACGTCGCGATTCAGGAGTGGTCGAATGAAACGGTGGCGATCCACATCAACTCAACGATCGTCGGCCGAGATGCGACCAGCACGGGATTCACGGCAAACTTCGGGGGCGGGTTCGTTCGCGGGGAGAGCCTGAGTCGCTTGATCGGGGAAGGGGCCCGCAGCGAGATGTTCTCGATTAATCCGGTCGAGGGGACCCGAGAGGTCGATCAACGGACGCTCCAAGACCATGTCGCTCCCAATGCGACCAGTGACCTTCTCTATCTGAACGCGCTCGATGACCGCTCGCGGACCATCTTTGCCGGATTGATCAAGGTCCAGCCGGGAGCCCACGGGACGGACGCCTATCAGAAAGTTCGTAACCTTATTCTCAGCGATGAGGCAGATCCGAACTCGATGCCTGGCTTGGAGATTTTGAATGACGATGTCCGCTGCACGCACGGGGCGACCAACGGACCGGTGAGCGAAGACGAGCTCTTCTATTTGCAATCTCGCGGCATTTCCCGCGACGCGGGCCGGAAGCTCATCGTGAACGGATTTTTCAATTCCTTGCTGGAGCGTCTCGAATCTCCTGACCTCCGCACCTATCTTTCGGACGTAACGTCAGCGCGTTTGGCTGTCTCGTAGAAGGAAATTGGAGAAACGTTTCCGTCACGAGTTTGATTTCGTGAACGGATTGTTTCAAAAATCCTCTTGTTTTTTTCCCCAGCTGGCGCGGATGCTCTAACCGAGATGCCACGATCCCTTTCCCCCGCCTCCCAAGGATACTCGATGCCCGCGGAATGGGAGCGGCACGAGGCCACTTGGATTTCTTGGCCGCACGCCGACGGCCGGAGCTTCCCCGGTTGCTACGAGCGCGTCGTTCCGACTTTTGTTTCGATGGTCGAAGCATTGGCCGAATCCGAAACCGTTCGGATCAACGTGCGAGATGCCGCTCAGGAGGGGGCCGTCCGCAAGCTCCTCGCGAAAGCTCCGGCGGACCGGATCGAATACTTTTCCATCGCCACCAACGAGCCTTGGTGCCGCGATCACGGGCCGATTTTTTTGAAGCGCAAGGCAGCGCCGAATCTCGCGGTGTTGGATTTTGGATTTAATGCTTGGGGATATAAACTCGCGCCTTTCGATGACGACGACGAAGTGCCCACCAAGATGGCGTCCGCGTTGGGCATTCCTGTTTTTGATTGCAACGAGTTTATCCTGGAGGGCGGATCGATCGACGTGAACGGTGCGGGAGCCGTGCTGACGACCGAGAGCTGCCTGCTCAACCCGAATCGCAACCCGAAGCTGGAGCGTCCTGAAATTGAGAAGAAACTTTGCGAGACGTTGGGGGTGAAGTCGGTCCTCTGGCTCGGCGATGGGATCGAAGGGGACGACACCGATGGGCATGTGGACGACATCACTCGCTTCGTTGCCGAGAGCACCGTGCTCACCGTTGTCGAGGAGGATGAGGGGGATCCTAATTATGAGCCTCTTCGCTCCAACCTCGACCGACTTCGCGAGATGCGCCTGCCTGGTGGAGATCCTCTCCATGTGCTCACTCTCCCGATGCCGTCCCGGATTGTGCGAGACGGAATCCGTCTCCCGGCCAGCTATGCGAACTTCTACATCGCCAACGAAGTCGTGCTGCTACCCGTTTACAAGGAGCGCAACGACTCGTGGGCGGAGTCCATTTTGAGGGAGGCCTTCCCCACGAGACGCATCATACCGATTGATTGCCGCGAGCTGATTTGGGGTTTGGGGGCATTCCATTGCCTCACGCAGCAGCAGCCGGCGCTGTGACCTAACTCGGCTTCGGGCTGGATAAATAGCCGCCGCTTAAGTTGCGCGCATCCCTCCCGTGTTGAACAAGGATCCGGGTCGCGTAGTAGCCCCTCTGGCCGACGTGGCAATAAGTGAACACTGGCGCATTCGTGGGGATCTCCGAGAGCCGACTGCGCAGCTTGGAGAGGGGAATGTTCACCGCCCCCGCCACGTGGCCGGCAGCAAACTCCGACGGCTCGCGGACATCGACGACAAGAGATCCGATTTCGTCGCCCCACTGAGCGAGCGGCATGTCTCCCCGCAGGACGTCCGCCGCAACCATGCCGGCAAAGTTGACGGGATCTTTTGCTCCGCCAAACTGCGGGGCGTAGCACAACTCAGCCTCTTCCAGATCGTAGACCGTCCCGCCTTTCTGAATCGCCATCGCGATGACATCGATCCGTTTTTCAGCGCCATCCTCGCCGACTGCTTGGGCACCAAGGATGCGGCCATCAGATTTCCGAAAAATCACCTTCATCGAAATCCGTTGGGCGCCCGGGTAGTATCCCGCGTGGGAATTTGGGTGAATAAATATCTTCTCGAAATCCGAATCTCCGATTCTCCGAAGCAGCTTCTCACTGGCTCCGGTTGATGCGACAGCGAGGCCGAAAAGGCCGCAAACGGCTGTTCCCTGTGTGCCCCGGTAAATCGAATTCCGTCCCGCGATCACGTCGGCTGCGATCCGGCCTTGGCGGTTGGCCGGACCGGCTAGCGGAATGAGCGTCCACTGCCCGGTCACGAAATCCTTCACCTCAATAGCGTCACCAACGGCGAAGATGTTCGGATCGCTCGTGCGCAAATGATCGTCCACGCGGATCCCGCCGCGTTCGCCAATTTCGAGCCCTGCCGACTTCGCGAGGGCCGTCTCGGGGCGGACGCCGATGGCCAGGATGACCAAGTCGGCATCGTAGGATTTTCCCGCCTGTGTGGAAACTTTCAACGTGCCATCTGGATTGCTTGCGAATCCGGCAACGCCGTCGCCCAGCGCAAGACGGACCCCGTTTTTTTCCAAGTGAACTTCCACCATCCTCGCGATCTCGGGGTCGAGCGGAGGCATCACTTGGGTCAGCATTTCCACGACGGTGACCTCGAGGCCGCGGTGGATGAGATTCTCGGCCATCTCGAGTCCGATGAATCCGCCGCCGACAACGACCGCTCGTTTCGCCGCGTGCTCGTCGATCCACGCCCGGATTATCCGCGCATCAGGGATCGTCCGAACGGTAAAAACCCCGGCAAGGTCGATGCCGGGAAGCGGCGGACGGATCGGTGACGCCCCGGGTGAAAGCACAAGATGGTCGTAAGCTTCGCGAGTGGTCTGGCCGCTCGAACGGTCGAGCACCACGACTTCCTTTTTCTCCCGATCAATAGCCGTCACCTCACTCCCGGTTCGCACCTCGATTTGAAATCGTTCGCGGAACAAGGCGGCATCCGCCACCACCAGACTGGACTCGGCTTCGATGACTCCTCCGACATGATACGGCAACCCGCAATTCGCAAAAGAAACGTGGGACCCGCGCTCCAACATCAGGATCTCCGCATTTTCGTCCAATCTCCGCAGCCTCGCCGCACACGATGCTCCGCCTGCCACTCCACCGATAATGATAGTTTTCATTCCAAATAATATGAGCATATGATCATATACAGATGTCAATAAGAATCTATGACTTGCCATCTTGAGGCCAAACAAACGATTCGACTCTCGAACGCTTCTGCGAGAGGGTTTTTGAACGATGGTGAGAGTTATTCGAGTGCCGATTTCTGAGCGTCCCTACGACGTTGTGGTCGGTGCGGGCATTTTGCGGGAGTCCGGGGAGCGGGCATCGGCGGTGGTTCGGCCCTGTCGATGTGCGGTCGTGACGGATTCTCATGTGGGTCCGATTTATGCTGGTCCCGTCGCGACCGCACTTGAGCAGGCAGGTTTTACGCCAGTGGTGGTGACAGTGGCAGCGGGCGAAGTCTCGAAGTCGCTGGAGCAAGCCGGAGCGGTCTGCGAGGAGATGATCCAAGCCGGCCTCGACCGATCCTCAGCGATCTTTGCGCTCGGCGGGGGAGTGGTCGGCGATCTGGCGGGATTCGTGGCATCGGTTTATTACCGTGGAATCCCGTTTATCCAGATCCCGACCTCGGTGGTGGCTCAGGTCGATAGTTCCGTCGGGGGCAAAACCGGGGTCAATGCGCGTGGAGGAAAAAATTTGATAGGCTCGTTTCATCAACCGCGTCTGGTCATTGCCGATACCGATCTGCTCGCGACGTTGCCGCCGCGAGAGTTTCATCAAGGTTTTGCCGAGATTATCAAACACGCGGCGATTCGGGATCCGGGCATGCTGGGGGAAATGGATGATCTTCCCTCGCTCGTCGCGCGGAATGTGGAAATCAAGGCTCAGATTGTTGGGGAGGATGAGTTTGAAACCAGCGGACTTCGCGCTTTGCTGAACTTCGGCCACACGATCGGCCACGCGATTGAGAACGCTGCGGGATACGGTCGCTACCTGCATGGAGAGGCGATCAGCCTTGGCCTTGTCGCCGCATGTCGACTCTCGGTCGAGAAAGCCGGACTACCGGAATCCGATGCGGCCAAGGTGATCGGCGCCCTGAAGCGATTCGATCTGCCTTTAGCCCTGCCCGGAGACATTGCGAGCGGCGCGATCCAAGCGGCATGGCGCACGGACAAAAAATTTGCGCAGGGCTCGATCCGTTATGTTCTTCTTCGGCGGCTGGGTGAGGCCTTTGTCTCCACCGACGTGAGCGACTCGGATCTCGTGCGTGCGGTCGAGAATCTTCGGGAAGGCTGAAGTCTCTACCGCGAGGCTTTGTCGATCTCGGCGGCCAGTCGCTCCATCGGGAGTCCAATGACATTGCTGAGCGAGCCGTCCAGCTTTTGGATGATTCGCCCGGCGTCATTTTGGGCGGCGTAGGATCCGGCTTTATCCATCGGGTGGATTTCCCGGATGTAAGCCCAGAGAGCTGGCTCGGTCAGCTTGTGAAATGTGACGCGGGTCGACTCGCTAAACTCTGCGGCGAGACAACCCGAAACCACGACGCCCGTGACGACCTCGTGAGTCCGCCCGTTGAGCCGCAGGAGCATTTCGAGCGCAGCGTTTTCGTCGGCTGGCTTGCCGAAGAATTCTCCATCCATGGCGACAACGGTGTCGGCAGCAATCACGATGTCGTTTGGATAATCTGGAGCGACGGCCACGGCCTTCCGCCGCGCATTTTCGATGGCCAGTGCAGAAGGGCTCAAATGATCCGTCTCAAGTTCCTCGACACCCGATATCACGCACGTGACCGAGTATCCGGCAGCTTCCAATAGGTCTTTCCGGCGCGGGGAGGCCGAAGCAAGGATGACGTGGCGTTTCATCACCTGAGCGGAGCGGCTCCGCAGGGAACGGCCCTAGATCGTGCCTTCTTCGTCCGAGAGACCGGAGTCGTGACGGATGCTTTCGAGCCGCTTGTTCATCGTCCGGCGAGAGCTCGGGCGGCGGGAGATCGTAGTCGCGATCCCCGCGATCACCGGCACCAACACCGCGACGCCGACTCCGATGAGCGCGATCGCCGCACCGCGCCGCGCATTTTGACCGAGCCGGTCGGTGACGAGCAACCCGGCACCAAGGCCGATGGCGACTTGGGAAAATGCAATGACCCCCGACGCCGGGAGGTTCTCTCCAAATTTCTCTAGGGAAAGCGATGACATGACTATTGATGTTAGGCGGGCGGTATGGGATTTTCAACCTCAAATGAAACGCGCACTCGCTATCGATCTCGGAGAGGCGCGCGTCGGCGTGGCCGTCAGTGATGAACTTGGCATGTTAGCTCATCCGTTGGAAACGATTCAGGTCCGTGCAGGCGGCGTTCGTGAGCGCATCCTCGTCCTGGCGAAGGAAAAAAATGTCGAGGCGATTGTGGTCGGGATGCCCCGCAATATGGACGGCTCGTTCGGTCCAGCGGCACTGAAGGCGAGGGAATTCATCGCGGAGCTGGCCGCAGCGGCCCCCTGCCCGGTGATCCCGTGGGACGAGCGCCTGACGACGGTTTCCGCCCAGCGCTCCCTCCAAGAGGCAGGGAGGAAGGCCCGTGACCAAAAGTCGATTATCGATCAGGTGGCCGCTCAGATCATTCTTCAAGGCTGGCTCGACTCGCAGGTATGAGGCTGCGCTTTATCGTCGCCTACGACGGTTCGGCATTCCTGGGGTGGCAGAGCCAGCGGGGTGGGGGAACCGTTCAGGACGCTCTCGAAGCGGCCTTTGCAAAAATCGTCGGTGCGCCTGTCACGGTCCATGGCGCGGGTCGCACGGATTCGGGAGTCCATGCGCTCGGCCAATCTGCCCATGTCGAGGTTCCCGACTCGCTCCTCGACATCGATCGCTGGCGACCCGCGCTTAATGCCAACCTCCCGCCCGGCGTGCGGGTCATGACGCTCCGACGCGCCGCCCCCGATTTTCACGCCCGCTTCTCTGCGGTGGGGAAAGTATATCGTTACACGATTTGGAATGCCGAGGTGATGTCCCCTCTGGAAAACTCACGGGCGTGGCATGTGCATTATTCGCTCGACTTACAGCGGTTGGAGGAGGCGTGTGCAGCCTTTGTCGGGAGGCATGACTTCTCGGCATTTTCGGCCAACCGGGCGAAGGCAGAAAAATCGACAGTCCGTCATCTGACGGGTGTCCGTGTGAATCGGCGAGGGCCGCTGATTGTCCTGACGTTTTGTGGTGAGGGGTTTCTTTATAAGATGGTCCGAATGCTCACCGGCGCTGCCGTTCGGTGTGCGATGGGGCGACTGGAGGTCGAGGACATTCGCGCGCGCTTGAAGAATGCGGGTCCGCGATGGAACCACGTTGCGCCCGCCGCCGGTTTATGTCTTGTCCGCGTTGTCTACTAAAAATCCTCCATCGGTTTTCCGCGCACGTTGCTTGATCATCACCGATGGTTTGCTACGATGCGGTGTGCGGAAACGAAGGTGTCTTGTCGCGTTGGTGGCGCTCTGGAGTATCGTTCCTTTCGGGGGAGGGCTCCACGGGCAGATGAGCGACGAGGAAAAGAGACGCCTCTTCCTGCAGTCCCGCGAAGACATCCGGCCAGTCCCGAAGGCCTCGCCAGCCGCGACTCCACGTCCGACCGTAACGCCCGCACCGACCCCGCGGGCTACACCAGCATCAACACCCCGGCCGAAACCCAAGCCAACAGAGACACCGGAGCCTACTCCGAGGCCCAAGCCAACGGAGACGCCAGAACCCACTCCGAGGCCCAAGCCAACGGAGACGCCAGAGCCCACTCCGAGGCCAAGGCCCACGGAGACGCCCGAGCCGACCCCGAAGCCTACGTCAAAACCTGCCTCCGACGAGACGCATGATTTTATTCCGCTCGCGGAAGAAGTGCCGAATTCCGCGAAGAAGGCCGAGCCAGTCCGCCCAACGCCGCAGCCCGAGGATTCCCCGACACCCGCACCTGCGGCGACTCCCGTTCAGATTCCGAAAGGCAAGACGCCCGAGGGCCGACCACTTGACGCGCCGATTGTCATCGAGAAATCCGGGCTTGATGAAGACCAAGGATTTGAACCCCCAGCTCGCCCGAAGTTCACCGGGCTTTTCAAGCGCTGGCGATACCTCACCCCGTCCGTCCGGAAGGCCATCGATCAAGCCCGGATCAAGCGCGGTCGGTGGAAATACATCATCATTCACAACAGCGGAACCCGGCAAGGGAACGCCCGGATCTTTGACGTGTATCACCGGAGAGTTCGCAAAATGCAGAACGGGCTCGCATATCACTTCGTCATTGGCAACGGGAACTCGTCGGGCGATGGCGAAATCGAGATTGGCAACCGCTGGACCCGCCAGATCAACGGCGGGCACGTTGCCAGCGATTACCTCAACGATATCGCCCTTGGGATCTGCCTCGTTGGGGACCTCAATCGCGATCAACCAACAAAAGCCCAACTTGCCGCCATCGACGAACTCGTCACCTACCTCCGCGGGCGCATCGGCAAAATCAAAGGCAAACAATCGATTGTCAAAGGCCACAAAGAAATCAACCCGAAGCCCACAGACTGCCCGGGAGACCGCTTCCCACTGCGCTGGCTCCGGCAGAGATTCGGGTCTTAGTGTGGAGTTAGACTGGCTGGAGCCTCAGTTAGTGCGGGGGCTGGGAATGCGGATTGTTCTTTCAGGAGGGATGCGATTCTGGCCGTCGTGAGGGCGAGGCCACGCTCGAACGAGAATGTGTGTTTGGCAGAGCCATCACGGTTTGTGATCTCAATTCGATCGCAGAGGAACCCGGGGCGGAGTTCGACGAGTGCCCGTTTGAAATCGATCTCCAGCAAAAAGATGCCAGCCCAACGGCGACCGACAAAAAACACCGAGTCGGGCTCATTTTTCAAGGTCACGAGCCATCCCCGGAGGTTTGCGCTGAGGCGGGGGCCGCCGCCGCTCAGGCATGGCACGCTCCAGAGAATCGGGGAATTTCCGGAATGGGAACGACGGAGCACCGCTTCGAACGCCGAGGGCAGGTAATGGCCGGGTTCGGATTCCCTCTCGGCTTCTGATGGCGCATTCAGCTTCCGCCAAACGAGCCAGATCTTGGCACTGATGCCGCGGAGCAACTGCGGAAGAAAAATAAGAATGACGAGCGTGACCGCGACGGCGACCACGAGGGCGACGACGGGATTCCATGCAATGAGGGCGAGACCGCCAATCACGATGCCATCTTCGGCTACGCTGAGGCCGATATTGGATATCGGTTCCGGAGAGCCATTGGCCACCAGGCGGGTTCCCGATTTTGCGACGTGGGAGGTGAGGGCCATGCCGCCAGCGACGAGAGCGGCCACAATTTCAAAAACGGGGTGAAGGTCGCCAATGGCGGCGACGGCGAGTGCCGCCGCGCCCACGGGGCGGATGAACGTGTGGACGGAATCCCACGCCGTATCGATCCATGGAATCTTGTCCGCAAAGAATTCCACAAAGTAGAGGAAAGCCGCCACGCCGATAATGAGCGGGTCAGCGAGCACGGCGAGGCCTTGAAATTGTGGTGCCAGAGAGACCCAGTCCATTCGGATCGCCAGCCCGGTGATAAAGACCGTGAGATAGAGATTCAGCCCCGCCAAACTGGCAAGGCCGAAGGCAACGCCCAGCAACTGAAGGATCTCCATGCGGTCAAAAATAAATCCAAGACGTCATGCTTGTCACGGCGCGATTGAATGCGTGCGAGCTAAAGGCCGCCGTGTTTCCAAATCGAAAAAACCAAGCGCAGGCACATGTAGCTTCCGAAGAGAAGTCCGACCAAACCCGGGACGCTAACGTGGCCGAGATGAGGCGGAATCGACGCCAGAAGGACGATGCTAGAGCAGATCAGCACCGAGGCCGTGAGGATCGCATTGGCGAGGCGGTTTGCGATGGAGTCGAGGGTGGCACGAAGCGGCTCGAAGCCCTTGGGGTCGATTTTATGCTCGAGGGGAATGCTGATCTTGCCGCGGCGAATGCTCTGGTAGAGCTGGCGGAAATCGCCGGGGAAGTCGCGGAGGAAATCCAGGAGTTCGAGGGCGACGCCCTTGAGGATCCCGCCCACGCGGCCGGCACCAAATTTCCCCACGAGCACACGCATGGCGTATGGCTCACCGAGTTTGATGAAGTTGAGTTCGGGGTCGAGTGTGCGTCCGATGGCTTCGACCTGAGCGAGGGCTTTGATGCCAAGATAAAATGCGGGCTTCATCCGAAGGTGGTTGTCGCGGAGAAGCGCGAGGAGGCTGTTCAAGACGTTTCCGAGACTGATATCCTGCAGGGGGCGATTGAGATTTTGCTCCGCGAATTTTTCGACTTCGACCTGGAGGAGCATCTGGTCCTTGGCAATGCCCTCCTCGGAAAGGTCGAGGATCGAGCGAGTGGTCTGATTATGGTTTCGCTCGCCAAGGCCGCTCACCAGCAACGCGATGCTCTCGCGCATCTGAGGCGTGAATTTTCCCATCATGCCATAGTCGAACAGAGCGATGCGACCATCGTCCAAGACGGTCATGTTCCCAGGATGCGGGTCGCCATGAAAAAATCCGTGATCAAAGATCTGCTCGTAGATCAATCCGGTCATCGACTCGGCCAGCGCGACGGGATCCGTGCCTTGGGCGGTGAGGGCGGCGGTGTCGAGGATCGGAATTCCGTGGAGAAAATCCATCGTCAGCACCCGCGGGGTCGATCGGTCGCGATAGATCTTGGGCACGCGGATCGAGGAATTTCCCTCGAACTGTTCGGCGAACCGCTCGGCATTCGACGCCTCGTTCTCAAAATCCAATTCCCGCTGAAGCGTATCGGTGAATTCCTGAACGACGCCGGTGGGGTTCAGTCCAGCGGCTTCCGGCACGTGTTTTTCGACGAAGCGGGCAAGGTCGTGGAGGATGGCCACATCTTGGGCGATCGTCTTTTCGATATCCGGACGCTGGATCTTGATGGCGACGGCGGTGCCATCGGCGAGTTCGGCTTTGTGGACTTGCGCGATGCTGGCGCTGCCGATCGGTTTCTCTTGAAAATTCCGGAACAAATCCCGCACCGGTAAACCAAGTTCCTCCTCGATGATCCGCTTGGCCTCGCGGCCCGGGAATGGTGGCACGCCACTCTGGAGCTTCGTGAGTTCGATGAAGTAATCATCCGTGATGACATCCCGGCGGCTGCTGAGAATTTGTCCAAACTTGATGAATGTCGGGCCGAGTTCCTCGAGCGCGAGTCGAAGGCGCTCGGGCAGTGGCTTGGACAGAATCGCATCGTCTGAATGCACCTTGATCGTGGCGTCTTCGATCTTGAGCAGATGCTGGAGAGCCACCAATTTCAGCACGTCGGCAAATCCGTATTTGAAAAGAATCGAAAGGATCTCCCGGTAACGCGGGAGGTGACTGTAGAGGTCCACTGCGGATCTGAGCGTGTCAAAAATCACTCTGGTAGCCTACCCGCTCTGAGGCTGGTGCAAAGAAAGGAATTCTCCGTGGTTGTGAGGGATTCACTTTCCATTCGACCAGCGCGAGGTGTTGCGGCATCTTTCGGGATATGACATTTCAAGCCCAGATCGACCAGGACATCAAAGCCGCGATGATCGCCCGCGAACCGCTCAAGCTCGGCGTGCTACGGATGCTCAAATCCGCACTCATGAATGCCGCCATCGAGAAGCACGGTGCGGGCGGCGCGCTGGATGAGGCCGATGCCTTGGCGATCGTGCGAAAGGAAATTAAGAAGCGGCAGGATTCCATCGAGAGCTTCGAGAATGGCGGTCGCCCGGAAATGGCGGCGACCGAGCGCGACGAGATGGCCATCCTCACCGTCTACCTTCCTCAAGCGCTCTCCGAGGTCGAGGTCGCAGACATCGTGCGAGCGGCCATTGCCGAGACGGGAGCGACATCACGCAAGCAGATGGGCGAGGTGATGAAGATCGTCAATGCCAAGGTCGCCGGGCGCGCCGACGGACGGACGCTGAGCACAGAGGTCCAGAAGCAGCTCGGCGCCTAGAGCGATCTACGGCTTCGGAGTCGATGTGAGTTCCTCCAGAGCCGTCCACCCAGCCAGCGACTCGGTCTGCGCTTCTGGCCACAGGCCGTCGGCAACATCTTTGCGGGCCTGAGCGAACCGTTTGGCGATCGGGAGACACCGTGCGGGATCCATCTCGTAGAGTATCCCGAGTCGCTCCGAGATCGATGTGGTGAGCGGTCCGCGCTTGGCATGATCGGCTTGTAGCATCCACGTCGCCAGTTCCATCCGGGCTACAGCGTCGGGCTCGAATGTCCCTTTGGTGCTCTTCTTGAGATTGACGTAGGCCATCCGCAACGGGAGCAGAGCTTTTTCCTGATCGGCCGCATCGGGCGCGGTCGCGAAGATGTTCAGAGCCCGCGCCATGTCGAAGGAAATCATCAAGGCGGTAATCGGCGGGATTTTGTATTGGCCCTCGTAGAGTTCGAACAGGAGGGGAATCGTGCCCGTGCGGTTTTTGGCGGCGGCCTCTTTCCAGATTTGGATCTGAAGCTCCGAGATCCGCAGCGGGTCGAAGTTTCGCAAAGACGAATTCCTCGGCCAGAAGCAATACGCGGCGAGGAGGACGACCGCCACGATCAGAAGGCGTCGGAGGGCAAACATCATGACGATTCGATTATGATCCGCCGCCGGGCCTGATGGAAAGGACGTTTTTCGTTGGTATCCCAAGGTGTTCTGCTGTCGTATCGGCTTCATGGCAAAAACCAATCGTTCCGTCGCGGTGATCGGTGCGGGTCTCTCGGGGATCTCGGCCGCACAGGTGATGGTTCGCAAGGGGCACCGGGTCGTGGTCTTTGAGAAATCGCGCGGGTATGGCGGTCGTTGCGCGACGAAGCGATGGGACGGTCACGTCGTCGATCACGGGGTCCAGTATTTTACGATGAGGGATCCGGATTTCCGCCAGGCGGTGAGCAGCGCATGTGGTGCGGATATTTCCGAAATCTCCTCGCCGATCCTCACCCCAAGTGGCGAGCCCCTGACTGCAGAGGATCGATTTTTTCACCGGGCGGGAAACAGTCGCCTTGTGCGGGCGCTGGCGGAGGGCCTCGACGTGCGGACCGGGGTGGAAGTCGGTCCCGTCGTAGATAAAACGGTGGAAGGTGAGCGGTTTGACGTCATCGTCACTACGGCCCCGATCCCGCAGACCTGTCGCCTCGTCGGAGGGGAGGTTCCCGCGAGCGAGTATATCCCGTCACTCACTTTGCTTTTACTCTATGAAGGCGATCCAATCGGCATGTCGGCTGCCAGGTATGCGGTCAGTGATCGTTCGGGGCATCCCTTGGCATGGTCGGCTTGCGAAAATCACAAGCCCGGGCGGATCCTCCCCGGGTTCACAGTTTTTGTCGTGCAGGCTTCGGAGTCTTTCAGTCGCGAGTGGCTGGAAGCTGCTCCCACCGAGTGGAGCGAGCCGCTTCGGAAATTGGTCGAGGAACGCTGGGCGGTTCCGCCATCGGCGTTTCTTTCCCTGCATCCGCACCGGTGGAGGTTCGCTCGCGTGGGCAGCCCGCTATCCGTTCCCGAGTTGCCGGAGGGATGGTTCTTCGCGGGGGACGCGCTGAGCGAATCCCGCGTCGAGTCCGCGTGGCTGGCCGGACGCGACGTTGGCCTGCGAGTCCATTCATCCTAAGCCCCGCAGTTCAAGGATCAGAAAACTTGAAATCACCATGAAGGGCAGGGAGGACATGAAGGGATGATGACGGATCAGAAACTTTGTGCTTCTGACTTCCCTCCTGGGTTAAGGTCCCGGAATGAATTTCTCCGACTTGTCTCACCGTGTCATTGGGTGTGCCATTGAGGTTCACCGCACACTCGGTCCCGGGCTCTTGGAATCGACTTACGAACATTGCCTCGCCCAAGAACTCAAGCTCCAAGGCATTGCCTTCTTGCTGCAATATCCGCTGCCAGTCGAATACAAGGGGCTCCGTTTGGACTGCGGATACCGCGTTGATATCCTGGTGGATAAGCAAATCATCCTCGAACTCAAAAGTGTGGAGCACTTGCTTGGCATCCACGAGGCACAACTGCTCACCTACATGAAGTTGGCCGGTATCCGGCAAGGGTTTCTCATCAATTTCAACGTCAAACGGCTGAAAGACGGGCTCAAAAGTTTTGTGTTGTAGTGTCATGTCCAAAGAACACGAGGGAGGGACTTGCCGCTCACCTTCTGGGTGAAACAGATTCGAGCTCCTGCCTCCGGACAATCAATCTCCCTTCATGCTCTTCATGTCCTTCTTGGTGATTCAAGCTGCGGTTTATAGGTTCAGTCCTCGCGGAATAGCATTTTCGGATAGGTCTCGAGGTAGCTTGCGACTTCGGAGGTAAATTCCGCGCCGAACTCTGCCAGCTTCTTTTCGCCGATGCCGGTGATTCCCCGCAAGTCTTCCGGAGCGGTTGGGTAGATGCGCGCCATCTGACGCAGGGTGGTGTCGCCGAGAATAACATACGCCGGCACACTCCGGGCGTCGGCGAGACGTTTGCGGAGCTTCCGGAGCTTGTCGAAGAGCGTTTCGTCGCACTCAATCTGTCCGGCGCGCGGGGTTGAGCGTTTTGTCGCAGTCATCGATTTTGTCAGATGGATCATCCGGCGGGACTTCAGCGCTTCGATTCCTTCTTCAGTGATTTCGATGGTCGGAAACTCTCCGGATTCCTGCCGGAGCAGGCCGAGTCGGATGAGTTCGCGCCCGATGGCCGACCACTGCGGGCGGCTGAGCTCTTTGCCGATTCCGTAGGTGGTGAGTTGATCGTGGCTCCAGCGCCGAACCTTTTCGGTGTCTGCACCCGTGAGGATTTCGATGAGATGGTTCATGCCCACACCGAAGCGGCCTGCTTGCCGCACACGGCAAACGCAGGAGAGAAGCTTCTGGGCTTCCGTGGTCGCATTGTAGGACTCGCGCGGCTCAAGGCAATTGTCGCAGGCATCGCATGTCGGAGAAGACGATGTCTCCCCAAAATAGGACAGCAAGTCGCTGCGCCGGCACGAGGAACATTCGGCGTAGTGCATCATCCGTCGCAACTGCTCGCGGGCGATTTTTTGCTCCGCCGGATTGTTCATTTCGTCGATGAAATGCGTCTGCTTCGCCGCATCGCCGGCGTTGAAGAGGAGGAGGCAGTCGGATGGCAACCCGTCTCGCCCGCCGCGTCCGGTCTCCTGATAGTAACCCTCGACATTTTTCGGGAGGTCGTGGTGGATGACCCATCGGATGTTCGGCTTGTTGATCCCCATACCGAACGCAATCGTGGCGCACATGATCCGGACTTCGTCGCGGAGGAATAGTTCCTGATTCGTCGCTCGCTCGTCGGCCGTCAGGCCCGCGTGGTAGGGACGGGCGGTAAAGCCCCGTTCGGTCAGACTCTCGGCCACACGATCCGCCGTTGCCCGCGTGGCGCAATAGACGATCCCGCTGTCGAGCGGGCGCTTCCTCACAAATTCCGTAATCTGGCTGATCGGCTTGTCTTTCGCGCTGACGCGGTAGAAAAGGTTCGGGCGATTGAAGCTGGCAACAAAAACCTCGGGATTCCGAAGCTTCAGATGCTTGATGATATCCTCTCGCACGCGCTCGGTTGCCGTGGCCGTGAGCGCCGCGACGGGCACATCCGGGAGAAGCTCTCGGAGTTTTGCAATCTGTCGGTATTCCGGTCGGAAATCGTGGCCCCACTCGGAAATGCAATGGGCCTCATCAATCGCCAGAGCCCGCACGTTCCAAGCCAAGAGGTTCTCGCGCCAGTTATCGAGCATGAGACGTTCCGGCGCTGCGTAGAGAAGCTGATACTTTCCCTCGTGTAGGCCACGGAGGCGGGACTTGGCCTCGGCGACTTTCAGGGAGGAGTTCAAAAACGTTGCGGCGACCCCGGCGGCCTCGAGTTGATCGACCTGGTCTTTCATTAGAGCGATCAAGGGCGACACGACAACCGTCAGCCCTTCGCGCTGGAGGGCCGGAAGTTGGAAGCAGAGAGACTTTCCACCACCCGTTGGGAGGAGCGCCACGACATCGCGCCCGCCGAGTGAGGCCTCGATGATCTCGCGCTGGAGCGGGCGAAACTCATCGTAACCAAAAGTCTTCTTCAGTATTCGCTGTAGCTCATCCATATCGCGAGGAAAAGCTGCCGGAGCCGGTGTCTCAAGTCGAACGGATTCTCCCGAATCGCCGGCGCCGCTCGTCACTTCACTCCGGTCGCGAGCAGGGTTTGAAAGTGGGGTGGAACGGGCTCCCGCGAAACAATGGTCGTTTCTACTTTTGTAAATCCCGCCTTCTTCAACAGCCGGTGGAGCTCGACCTCTGAGAATCCCAGCCAGACGTGGGCGTAGAGTTCTCGGGTCTGGTCAAATGTGTGGCTTAAGAGATCAAGGATCACGACCCGCCCGCCGGGCTTGAGAATCCGGTGCGCTGCCGTCACGGCCCGTTGCGGGCTTGACGCATGGTGGAGTGCTTGGCTGAACAGGGCGAGGTCGACAGAGGCTGTCTCGATTGGCGGATCTTCGATCTCGCCGAAGCGGTATTCGAGGTTTTTGAACCCGTGTTCGCGCGCGATGCCCGAACCGAATTCCACCATCTTTTCTGAATTGTCGACGGCGATTACGCGTTTCGCACTTCGCGCGAGAAGCTGGGAGAGAGTTCCCTCGCCGGCGCCGAGATCGGCAATCACCATCGGCGGCAGGAGCCGAAGCAGGGCGTGGGCAAGGGCCTGCCAGGAGCGACCGGGAACATAAGTTTTTCCAAAGCGTCCAGCGAGCCGATTGAAATATTCGCCCGCCCGATCCTTTCGCTTCTTGAGAGCTAGGGCGAGAGCAGCTTGGTCGCGAGAAAACTCCGGCAAATCCTCTCTCGCTGCGGCCAACAGGCCTTCCAAAGCATCGGGAGCCCCGGCCTTTGACGAGTAGAAAATATTTTTCCCAACTCGCCGGTCGCTGGCCAAGCCCTCGCGCTTGAGTTGGCCGAGAGAGGCGGAAATGCGCGACTGGGCCATGCCAAGAATCTCCTGCATCTCCGCCACGGTGAGCTCTTCCTCGGCGAGCAGAAGAGCCAGTCGGAGCCGGGTGGGATCCGAGAGGACGCGGAGCAATTTAATGATTGACGGCATTTGACATATCAAGATATTAAGATTCTTTCATACGTAAAGCTTAACTCTACACATCCTCTACCACTCCTATGTCACGCCGTTATATCTTTTCTTCCGAATCCGTTGGCGAAGGCCACCCCGACAAAGTTTGCGACACGATCTCCGATGCGATCCTTGATGCCTGCCTCACGGTGGACAAAACAAGCCGCGTGGCCTGTGAGACGTTCGTGAAGAGCAACACGGTTGTGGTTGGCGGAGAGATCACCGTTCCAAAAATCAAAGGGGCTGCGCTCGACTCGGTTTTGAATGTCGGGCAGATCATCCGGAAGGCGATCCGCGAGATCGGCTACGTGAATGACGACGATGTTTTCCACGCCGACCGCGTTTTCATCAACAACCTCCTCACCAGCCAGAGCCCGGACATCGCCCAGGGTGTCGACGCCAAGGGCGCGGCAGGGAAGGCGACCGAAGAGCAGGGCGCGGGAGACCAAGGGCTGATGTTCGGCTACGCCTGCAACGAGACGCCTGAGCTGATGCCAGCGCCGATCATGTTCGCCCACCGTCTCGGACGTGAACTCACTCGCATCCGCAAGAGCGGGAAGGTGAAGTGGCTCCGCCCGGATGCCAAGAGCCAAGTCTCGGTTTTGTATCAAGACGGCCGTCCGGTTCGCGTCACGAATGTCGTCATCTCGACCCAGCATGCCGAGGACGTGAAGAATGAAGAGATCCGCCGGTTTTTGATCAACAACGTCATCCTCAAGGTCATCCCGAAAACTTTCTTGGATGCGACCACCGAGTTTCTCATCAACCCAACCGGCCGGTTCGTCATCGGCGGACCCCAGGGAGATTCCGGTCTCACCGGTCGTAAGATCATCGTGGATACATACGGTGGGATGGGTCGTCACGGTGGTGGGGCCTTTTCCGGAAAGGATCCGTCGAAAGTTGACCGCAGCGCAGCCTACATGGGGCGCTGGGTTGCGAAGAATGTCGTGGCCGCCGGGCTGGCCGACCGCTGCGAGGTCCAGTTCGCCTACGCCATCGGGCACCCGAATCCCGTGAGTGTCCACATCGACACGTTCGGCACCAACAAAGTGGACGAACAAAAAATCGAGAAAGCGGTGACGAGCGTCTTCAGCTTCAAGCCAGCTGACATCGTCAAACAACTCAATCTCCTCCGCCCGATCTATTCGAAGACGACAAATTACGGTCACTTCGGGAAAGACGATGCGGATATCACCTGGGAGAAGACAGATAAAGTCGCTGCGTTGAAAAAAGCCGCGAAGTAACTCCCCGACATCGCCTGCGATCAACGATCGTTCGCAGGCGGTCCGCACATTTTATCTTTGAAAAATCGAAAAAACAAAAACTGATCACATGAAAAAATCTCAATCCAAATCCGTCGCCGCCGTCCTCGCTGAGGTCAATGCCGCGACGGCCAACCTCACGAAATTTGCCGCAGCCACGCCTGCCGGCAAAGACTACATCGTTTCCGACATCGCCCTCGCTGAGTGGGGACGGAAGGAAATCTCGGTCGCGGAGCACGAAATGCCCGGCCTTGTTTCCGTGCGCAAAAAGTATCAAAAGCAACAGCCGCTGAAAGGTGTTCGCATTACGGGGTCGCTTCACATGACGATCCAGACGGCCGTTTTGATCGAGACGCTCGTCGCGCTCGGGGCAACCGTCCGCTGGGCGAGCTGCAATATTTTCTCCACGCAGGACCACGCCGCTGCCGCGATCGCTGCGACGGGAACGCCGGTCTTTGCATGGAAAGGTGAGACGCTCGAAGAGTATTGGGAGCTGACGCTGAAGGCCGTGATTTTCCCGAATAACGAGGGCCCCCAACTCGTCGTCGACGACGGCGGCGATGTGACCATGCTCATCCACAAAGGTTACGAACTCGAGAAGGGCAGCAAGTGGGCCTATCAACCTGCCGACAACCACGAGGTCTCTGTTGTCAAAGCGCTCCTCCGCCGCGTGGCGAAGGAACGTCCGGGTATCTGGACAAAAATCGCCAAGGCATGGAAAGGTGTTTCCGAAGAAACAACGACTGGCGTCCACCGCCTCTACCAACTGGCCGAAGCCAAAACGCTCCTCGTCCCAGCCATCAACGTCAATGACTCGGTCACGAAGTCGAAGTTCGACAATCTTTACGGCTGCCGCGAATCGCTGGCCGACGGGCTCAAGCGCGCGACCGACGTGATGATCGCCGGCAAGGTAGCCGTTGTTTGCGGATACGGGGATGTCGGCAAAGGCAGCGCCCATTCGCTCCGCGCTTACGGGGCCCGCGTCATCGTCACCGAGATCGACCCGATCAACGCGCTTCAGGCCGCGATGGAAGGGTTCCAGGTCAACACGATTGAGAGCACGCTCGGAGTCGGTGATATCTATGTCACCACCACGGGAAACAAGGACATCATCACGCTCGAGCACATGCTCGCGATGAAAGACCAAGCGATCGTCTGCAACATCGGACACTTCGACAATGAGATCCAAGTCGACCGTCTCAAGAGCCACAAGGGCGTGCGCTGCGAAACGATCAAGCCGCAATACGATCGGTATTTTCTGCCCGGCGGCAAGAAGAGCATTTATATGCTGGCCGACGGACGCCTCGTGAACCTTGGTTGCGCCACCGGCCACCCGAGCTTCGTGATGTCGAACTCATTCACGAACCAAACGCTCGCTCAGATCGACCTTTGGCAGAACAAGGATACTTACAAAAAGACCGTCTACCGTCTGCCCAAGAAGCTCGACGAGGAAGTCGCAAGACTCCATCTCGAAAAGATCGGCGTCGTTCTCACGAAGCTGACGAAGGCCCAAGCGGAATACCTCGGCGTCCCGGCCGCGGGACCGTATAAGCCGGAGCACTATCGCTACTAAGCTCGGGTTTTCCTGAGTGCGGTTGCCCTGAGCCGGACCTCGGTGCTTTTAACAGAGCACCGAGCTTCTGCTTGGCGATAGATTGTCCCTGCCGATGGATAGTTTGGATCCGGAAAGCGTCCGAAGTTGCCAATTGAATCGCCGGGAAATTCGGGCACAATACGCGATCCCATGTCTGAACTTTCGAAAGCTTACGAGCCGCAAGCGGTAGAGGATCGCTGGTATTCTTGGTGGCTGGACCGGGGCTTCTTTACTGCGGACCCACAGTCCTCGAAGCCTGCCTACTCCATCGTCATCCCGCCTCCGAACGTCACGGGCGTGCTCACGCTCGGGCATGTGCTCAACAACACAATTCAAGACATCCTCTGCCGCCGCGCGCGTCAGACCGGGCATGAAGTCCTCTGGCTACCCGGGACCGACCATGCGGGGATTGCCACCCAGACGGTCGTGGAAAGGAAGATGCGCAAGGAAGAGAAAAAGACGCGTCACGACCTCGGGCGCGAGGAATTTCTCAAGCGTGTCTGGGAATGGAAGGAGAAGCATGGCGGGATCATTATCAACCAGCTGAAAAAGCTCGGCTGCTCGTGCGATTGGAGTCGCGAGCGGTTCACGATGGATGCGGCCTACGCGCGGAGGGTGCAGGAAGTTTTTGTCGATCTCCATGCCAAAGGCTTGATCTACCGCGGTAAGCGGATGGTGAACTGGTGTCCGGTTTCGCTGACAGCGCTGAGCGACGAGGAAGTGATTCCGAAACCCCACAAAGGCTATCTTTACCACTTTCGCGTCGAGGTGATCGAACGCCCCGGAACACTTCTGGAAATCGCGACCACCCGGCCCGAGACCATCATGGGCGACACGGCGGTTGCGGTGAATCCGAACGACCCCCGCTACAAGGCCTTCATCGGCCTGCACGTCCGGCGTCCGTTGCCGCTTGAGAACCAAGCGTCGCTCCCGGTGATCGGCGACGAGGCGGTCGAGTTCGAGTTTGGCACCGGCGTGCTCAAAGTGACCCCGGCCCATGACAAAACCGATTACGAGATCGGTCTGCGGCACCAGCTTCCGGTGGTTGATATTTTTAATCCCGACGCCACGCTCAACGAGTTGGCCGGCGAAGGGTTTGTCGGGCTGGACAGATTCGAGGCGAGGATCGAGGCGGTCGAAAAGCTTCGCGAACTGGGCGTGTTGGTGAAGGAGGAGCCGCACGAGAACAATGTCGGATTCAGTGAGCGCGCCGACGTGCCGGTCGAGCCCCGCCTTTCCGAGCAGTGGTTCCTCAAGTATCCCAAGACGGCGGAAGCCCGCGATGCTGTCCGGAATCACCTCATCCGATTTTTTCCAGACCGCTGGGAAAAAGTTTTCGACTACTGGCTCGAGGGAATCCAAGACTGGTGCATCTCGCGTCAGCTCTGGTGGGGCCATCGCATCCCGGTTTGGACGAGCGGCGCTGGGGAAATCCGCTGCCAGATTGATTCGCCTGGCGAGGGGTGGGAACAGGATTCTGACGTGCTCGATACGTGGTTCTCCTCGTGGCTCTGGGCCCATGAAACCATGGATACCGCGGTGCGGGAAAAATTTTATCCGACAAGTGCGCTGGTGACCGGTCCGGACATCATCTTTTTCTGGGTCGCGCGCATGATCATGGCCGGTCTCGAATACACCGGCGAAGTGCCATTCCGCGAAGTGTATTTCACGGGGATCATCCGGGACCGCCAAGGGAGGAAAATGTCGAAGAGCCTCGGCAACTCGCCGGATCCGCTCGATCTCATTGCCAGGTATGGTGCCGATGGCTTGCGCTTCGGCCTCCTGCGGATTGCGCCACAGGGCCAGGATATCAAGTTCGACGAGCAGCAGGTCGTTGAGGGGAGGAACTTTTGCAACAAGTTTTGGAATGCGTGTCGCTTCCGTTTGCTCCACGGGGATATCGACCCGGCGGCGAATCCGAAGGACCACGAGCTGTCGATTTTTGCCAGTGATCTTCTCGGGCGGCTCGATGCGACGACGCGGCGGATCGAGGACGGATATGCGCAATTTCGCTTTAGTGAAATCGCGCAGGCCCTCTACGATTTTGTTTGGGGCGACTTTTGCGATCGGTTCATCGAGGCGTCAAAAGCCGATCTCGCGGCGGATTCTCCGCGCCGTGCGGGCACGTTGGCGGCGATGGATTTCACGATTCGACGGGTGCTCCAGCTTCTCCATCCCTACGCTCCCTTTCTCACTGAAGAGCTCTGGCAGGGGCTTGGGTTCGGGCCGGAAAGCGTGATGCTCACGCCTTGGCCGACGGATTCCGGATTTTCCGAAGAGCCGAAAGCGCGCGCCATCTTCGATGCCGCTTCCAAAGCGAGGAACCTCCGGGCGACTTACAATATCCCCTCCAATAAACGCCTGCCGTGGCGCATCGAGCCTGTGGCCGAGTGGGTGCGCGAGGAATTTCCTGTTCTCTCGATCCTCCTCCACTCCGAGTCGCTGGAGGCCGTGTCATCCCCTCCGGTCGGCGCGGCAGCCTGTCCTTCAGATATCGGAACGATTTACCTCCCACTCGCGGATGTTGTCGATTCTTCGACTGAGCGCAAGCGGCTGGATGTCGAGATCGGAAAAGTCGAAGCGGAGATCGAAAAAGTCGCGCGCAAACTCTCCAGCGAGTCATTCGTCAACAATGCGCCGCAGGATGTTGTCGAGGATCACCGCCAGCGGCAGCAGGACTGGATCGCGCGGCTGGCCGAGCTTCAGCGCGCGCGGGCGGCACTGGGCTGACTCTCTGGCAGAGTCTCCCCATTTGTCTCCGTTGCAGTCTCCGGGCCGAGGACTCGCAGAAAGTCACCGACGATCTGATCGGTCTCGGGAAGCTGGTCGAAGCGGAACGAGAGACGAAGTTTCCCCTCGGGGTCGATCAACTGGACGGAGGTCGAGTGATCGACCATGTAGTCCGCAGGGTTATCCTCAGCAGGTGGGGCTTTTTTGAAGTAGGCTCCGTAGGCCTTCGCGACGGCGGCGATTGTGGCAGGGTCACCAGTGAGTCCCATAAAGCGCTTGTCAAAAAACGGGACGTAAGCCTTGAGCTTCTCGGGGGTGTCGCGCTCGGGATCAATTGTGATGAAAACGACGCGCAGCCGCTCCTGGGCTTCCAGCGGGAGACGGCGGGCGACGTTCGCGAGGGCTGCCAAAGTCGATGGGCAGATATTCGGACAATTTGTAAATCCGAAAGCCAAAAGAACAATATTCCCTCGCAAGTTCCGTAGTTGAAATGGCGAGCCGTTGTGGTCGGTGAGCTGAAAATCGTAGGCCTCCCGAGCCTGGTGGTCATATTTTCCGAACCATGGAGAGATCGAGCGAGCGGCCATGGAAAACATCACAATAGTTGCAGGAATGGCGATCGCCGCGCAGGCTGCGACAATGATCAGGAGTAGCCCCGTGCGAGGTCTCGCTGGCTTCCGTCCGGATGCCATCAGCGAACGGGAGCGCGGATCGCGAGCGATTTCCGGCCGCTTGGCGTTTCGAAAATGAGGGTGACTGGCACGACGGAGCCGGCGGCAGGCACGTCGGCGAGTTTCATGAACATGAGGTGATCTCCTCCGGGGACGAGGGCAAGGGACTTACCGGCCTCGACAGTGAGGCGATCCACAAATTCCATGCCCATCACATCCTTGCCTCCAGCCGAAATTTTTGTCGTCACCATCGGACGAATATCCTTCGAGATTGGCGCCTCGGCGCCGACGAGGGAAATCGGGGCGGCGGATTTATTCACGATGACGAAGAACCCGGCGGTCGCAGATGATGAGGGCGGGACGGCACGGATCCACGGGTCGTTGATCTCAATGTCTGCACCGTGGGCAGCGAAGGATAGGGAAAGAGCGGCGAGGATGGCGACGAGGAACTTCATGGGGACGATCTAACGATGCGCCCGATTGGTGCCGGGATCAAGATTCACTTTCTCCGCCCTCAAGTTTCCGCTTATGCTCGCTGTCCTTATGAAGAAACGCACCCTCCGCATCGGTTTGATTGGATACAATTTCATGGGCAAGGCACACTCGAATGCTTGGCGCCAGGCCCCGCGCTTTTTCGATCTTCCGGCGAACGTTGATCTTCACACCATCTGCGGACGCTCGCCAGATGCGGTCCGGAAGGCCGCCGGCGATCTTGGCTGGAGCCATGCATCCACCGATTGGCGGGCGGTGGTCAGCAACCCCGAGATCGATGTTGTCGATATTTGCACGCCGAACGATAGCCATCACGAGATCGCCCTTGAGGCGGCGAGACACGGAAAAGCCATCCTCTGCGAAAAGCCGCTGGCGATGAGTGTCGCACAGTGTGAGGAAATGGTCGCGGCCGTGAAGAAGGCCCGCGTGGTGAACATGGTCTGCCACAACTACCGCAGGATTCCCGCGATCGCGCTCGCCAAAAAAATGATCGAGCGTGGCGACCTCGGTGACCGGATCTACCACTTCCGCGCTCGCTATGCCCAAGACTGGATCGCCGATCCGATGTTTCCGCTTGTCTGGCGGCTCCAGGCGAAAATTGCCGGATCCGGCACCCATGGAGATATTGATGCCCACATCATCGATCTCGGGCGCTACCTCGTCGGGGAAATTCGTGAGGTCTGCGGTTTGATGGAAACTTTTGTGAAAGAACGTCCGCTACTCGCCGAGACGGGCGGCGGGCTGGGTGCGAAGGGAGCACAGAAAATGGGGCGGGTGACAGTGGACGACGCCGTGGCGTGGATCGGTAGGTTCTCAAATGGCGCGATCGCCAACCTTGAGGCCACGCGGTTTGCACAGGGCCGGAAGAACCACATTACCTTGGAGATCAACGGGAGCAAAGGCTCGCTGGCATTTGATTTCGAAGACATGAACCGCCTCAAGTTTTACTCCGCAGCTGACCCGGTCGATGCGAGCGGGTTCCGGGATATTTTGGTTACGGAATCCACCCATCCCTACGCCGGGGCATGGTGGCCACCCGGACACATCATCGGATACGAACACACTTTTGTGAATACCTTCGCGGACTTCGTCAAAGCCGTCGTAACCGGCAAGAGTGTGCAGCCAACGTTTGCCGACGGACTTGCCAACGAAAAGGTTCTCGCCGCCGTCGAGCAAAGCGCGAAGTCGCGGGCCTGGGTGAAAGTGTAGCCGGATTTACGGAGCCACACCGGACATCTTGCAGGCCTCGCGGAAGCTGGATTCTGTCCTGAGAAGTCTCGCAAGGTAGGGGTCGGATCTTGGAAGTGATTCCAAGCGGGAAAGGGCTTCGGGGAATTCCAGGCGGGAAAAGAGCATGCGGGCGATTTTTGACCGAGGAACGGACTTTTCGCCGTAGCCCCCGGGCTTATTGCTCGACCAAAAGCGGATGTGCTCGACGCCGTCTTGCGATTCCGTGCCAAGAAAAACCACGGAGTGCCCGCGCTCTTTTTTGCCGACAGCGTCGGTCCAAAAGATCTTCAGAAAATCTCCGGCACGAGCTTCGGCGAGAGACGTGAAGTTCCGGCCAATTCCGAGCTCGTGAAAAAGGCGCGCCGTGCCGGGACCGTTGGCATTCCAGCGGCCCCAGACGCCGTGACCGTCAGCCATCGCGGCGGGGAGGAGGGCTTCCCACTGACTGCGGGTGAGACGGATTGAGCCGGACTTCTGGAGAACACCGATGGCCTTCAGAAAAACGAGGTAGGTCGCACCCGAACAATAGCTCGGGATGGCGGATTCCGGGCGGATCGAAACCCCGGCTGGCCCGATGCTCGCGGACGATGAGAGCGCCGAATGAGCAGCGGTCGTCGTGGCGTAGCCTCCGCCTGCGGGCATCAAGGAAATCTGGCGGAGCACAACAGGATTGAAATCTGCCGCAGCCGAGGCGAGCGTGAGCATTCCGAATGGGAACAGAAGCCATTTTAACACGCAACTAAGGACGGTTGTTTTTTCGATGTCTGCAAGGCGCATTTTTACATTTATTTGTCTGCCCGTTCTCGCGGTGGCCCTGTGGGGTGGGTGGTGGTCGCTCGGATGGAGGGCGAAAGGACCGACGGCGTCTTCCGGCGGCCTGTTCGTGCCGGGCGAGATATTGGTTCCGGGCCCATATTTTTTGCAGGGTGACCCGCGTTGGGGAGCGGACCCGCTCGGTCCAACGGCGGATTCCATGGAAGCTGTCGGATGTGCCGTGGCCTCCGCTGCAATGGTCCTAGCTGGCTACGGCGTCGATACCGACCCCGGGAGGCTGAATAAATTTTTGACCGCACTCCCCGGAGGTTATACCCCGCAGGGATGGGTGTATTGGGAGAAGGCTGCAGAGATCGATCCCGACTTGGTAGGAAGACTGCTTCCCCACTACGAGGACGTGCCCTCCCATTTTTTGATCGATTGGAACCTCTTGTCGGGAAATCCCGTGATCGTGAGGTTGCGCTACCCGTCTGGGGTCACGCATTTTTTGGTGGTTTGTGGGAAGCGGGGCTTTGACTACTTGGTCCGCGATCCCGGATCCGGAGGTGCTCGCGGCGTTTACCCGCTCAAAGATTTCGGCGGGCCGATCGAAGCGTTGAGATTCTATCGCCGGCCGGGGTGAGGCCTCCCGCTCAAGAAGCGGACGTTGCTCACAAGACCTCCAGCCCCGGCTTGCATCACGGCGGGGGAGCGATATCGTCTGGAACCTAATATGAAATCCTATCTAGCGGCCGCAGTTTTCCTCGGCGCGGGCCAGTTCGCCACGGCTCAGGAACCTTCGGTCGTCACCGGCCCGCAGACGGTCAATGTCTGGCAGATTCTGGTTTCCGGTGGACCGGTCATGGTGCCGCTGGCAGGTCTTTCGATCATCACGGTCATGCTCGTGCTGATCTACCTCATCACGCTGAGGCGAGGCACGGTGGTAACGGCGCGGTATATGCAAACGGCTGAGGCGCTCATCCGGAAAAAAGACTACCTCGGGCTGCTGGCGATTTCCCATCGACACAATGAAGCGGTGGCGAGGATCGTTCAGCGCACGATGGATTTTTTAACGAAGAATCCGAGGGCGACGCTCGCCGAGGCCCGCGAGATCGCCCAGGCCGAAGGATTGAGGATTGCAGGCTCGCTGAATCAGCAGATCACTTACCTAGCCGATATCGGCACGATCGCGCCGATGATCGGGCTTTTTGGAACGGTCTTGGGAATGATCAAGGCCTTTACAGCTGTTGCTGGCGATGTCGCGTCGGCCCGTCCGGTGATGCTTGCCGACGGCGTCTCCGAAGCGCTCGTAACGACCGCAGCTGGCCTCCTGATCGGAATTCCTGCCGTGGCAGCTTACGCGTTGTTTCGCGGACGGGTCCAAGGAATGATCTCGGATTTGGAAGCGGCGACGACGCAAGTGATGGCGCTGCTCGCCGTCAATCCTCCGGGGCAAGGAAGATCAATCGATCCATGATTCCCTGTGCTGGGGAAATCCCGTGCGTGTCGTTCTGAATGAAAATTCTTTTCTTTGTTTTGTCTGCGGGTTGCGCCGTTTCGGCTTTTGGTCAGGCTCCTCCGGGCGAGCCCGAGGTTCGACGTGCACTGCCGGTGAACCGTGTTGATCCCGACAATTACGAGAACCCTCCATGGGTCACGCGGGTCCTCCCGGCGGAAGCCGTCACTCCGACGCCAACTCCGATCCCCGAAGCTAGCCCGGTCGCCACGCCGTTCCGTCCGCCGCCTCGCGCCGAGGTGGCGGCGACCCCGATGCCCATGCCTCCGGCAGACGAAGATGGGAGCATTCGGATCGCCCCATCGAGCCCGGGCGAAAGTGCCCGGACCAAGCTGGATCTCGCGAACAGCCTCTACTCCCGCAAGATGTATGACCTCGCGGTGCCCGAGTATGAACTCTACCTCATTTCGGGCGTTCGAGATTCTCGCGACGCCGCGTTGTTCCGGTTGGCCGAGTGCCACCGAATGCTTGGAAATACGGCAGCGGCGCGTGCGGGATACGAAAAGTTAGTCATCGAGTTCCAGACGGGAGAGTTCGCGGGTGCCGGGGCTTACCGGCTCGGCGAAGTGCTCTTCGGCTACCGCCTCTACGATGCGGCCTTTTTGCAGTTTGAGACCGCGTCTCGCGAGGCAAAGGATGCGGAGGTCCGGCTCACCGCCAAGTATTTCGCAGCCCGCAGCCTCGATTACCTCAAGCGGCAAGAAGAGGCGGCAAAGGCCTACCGTGCGGTCGCCGAAACCGAAGGCAAAAATCCCTACCGCGAACACGCGCTGATGGCTCTCGCCGAAATCGACGTGCGCGCCGGACGAAAAGACGAAGGCCTCGCGGCCTTTGAAAAAATTGCGTCATCGTCATCCGACCTTGCTCCCGAGGGTTCCGTCAAGGCCGCGGCTCTGGCAGCGGAACTGGGCCAGCGGGAGAAAGCACTCTCGCTCTTTGACCGAGTGGCGAAATCCGACAAAGCACCCGATTGGAAGCCGGTCGCCCTGAGCGGAGCCATGCGGCTGCGCTACCAAGGGGGTGATTACCGCGGGGTTATTGCCATGGGGCCGGAATCCATCAATGCCATGCCCGAAGATTTTCGTGCGGAGGCTCTGCAACTTCTGGCGGCCTCGCATCGGCAGACAGGCAACAACCTGGAAGCCCGCCGGACATACGATCGGCTTTTAAAAGAATATCCCGACGCGGTCCCGGCGGCGGACGCGCGGCTCCAGCGGTTGATCAGCTTGTATGCGCTCAACGAGAAGACTCTCGTCTCGGAGATCGATGCCTTTCTTGCGCAAACGACCGACCCGAAGGCCCGCACGCAAGCGACCCTGCTCAAGGCAGAGACCCTCTACAAGCAGGGCGACTTTGCGTCGGCGGGAAAACTTTACGAGACCCTCCTTTCTCAGGATCTCGATCCCGCACTCCACGCCGATGTGCTCTACAAGCTGGGCTGGTGCCTCTCGGCGACCGATAACTCAACGGCAGCCGTCTCTGTCTTTACGGATTTCCTCGACAAGTATCCTGCGCATGCCCTCGCTGCCGGCGCGCTCGCCCGGAGAGCACTGGCGCACCAACAGGGGAAGGCTCTGGATTCCGCCATCGCCGACTTTGACCTGCTGATCCAAAAATACCCGGGCACCACGGAGCACGAGCTCGCCCTTCAGCAGAAAGCACTCATCCACGGCCAGCAGAAAAATTTCCCGGCGATGAAGGCTGATTTTGCCGCCCTTTTGGAGAAATTCCCGAAGACGACCGCTGCCGCACAAGCGCACTTCTGGCTTGGCTGGGCGGCGTTTGAAGAGAAGGATTTCAAGGGCTCGATCGATCAACTCGATCAAGCTCGCAAAATCGATGCATCGCAATTCGGCGAGCGCGCCAGCCTCCGGATCATCCTCGCCTACTACTACCTTCAAGATCGGGCCTCGCTCGCGAAGGAAGCAGCCAATTACAAGGGAGGCAATCTGCCGGCCGAGATCTCCCTTTGGTTGGCCGCGCAGTTTTTTGAGGACGGGAATTTCTCTGGTGCGGAGGCCCTCCTGGCGCCGCTGGTGGCCAATCCGGCTGCAGTGCCGCCGGAGGCATGGATCCAGCTGGCGGAGTCGCGTGTTCAGCTTGGGAAGTTCCAAGACGCGAGGCTCCCCGCTGATAAGTTTCTCGAATCCGCCCGCGATCCGGCGACACGGTCGCGGGGACTTCTCGTCAAGGCGCGCATCGAGGCCTCCACGAAGAACCTTGCCGCCGCGAGTGCTTTGGTCGATGAAGCCCTCCTCCTGCAGCCCGAGGGACGCTTGAATGCCGAGGCCCGAATTGCCTCCGGTGACCTCCTCTTTGCCAAATCTGACTTCGAGGGAGCGGCCCGCGCTTTTATGACGGTCGCGCTCCTCATCGACGACCCGGCGATTACTCCCCGTGCTCTCCAGAAAGCCGCTGATGCCTACCGCCGGGCGAAGAATCCCTTCGAAGCCGAACGCGCGCTTACTGAGCTAAGGGAAAGGTTTCCTGATTTCCAAAAATCTGCCAAAGTCCCGAAAGACCAGTCATGAAAATTTTCCTCTCCATCCTTTTCTGTTCGATCTCCTTAGCCTTCGCCGGCGAAGTTGCGATGACCGATCATCCGCTGACCGAGGTCAAGGGTGCACTTCAAATTCCGGAGGGATGGACCTCGACGACGGAGTCCGAAGACGGCGTTTTTGTCTATCATTTCGGAAAAGGGGCCGCCGATGCCGCAACGTCGATCACGCTGAGTGTCACCACAAAAGTGCCGGAACGCACCGGACAGACCCCGGGGGAATATGCTGCTGCGCTCATTGATATGTCGAAGGATGAAGGCGTCTCCGCGAATGTCCTCACGGGGGATTTCAAAGGCCTGAAGTCGCTGCGGTCGGAATACGATTTTGAGAGCGATGATGGCAAAATGCGTGCTGTTAATATCGCCCTCTCTAATGATAAATCGGGAACGCTTTACTTTTTTGCATGGCAGTCGCCGATCAATGAGTCGGCAGAGCTCGAGGCGATCCGGGAGAAAATCCTTGGTTCTGCCCAGTTCGACCCGTCATTTTGATCCGTGACCAGCGCACTGCGTTTTCTCGTCTTTGTTGTCCTGACGGTTGCGGGCGTAGCGGGAATCTACCTGTGGCGTAACGCGACGCCGACTTCGAGTGCGCCGGTGGCAGTGGAGTCGAAGCTCCCAGGACTCGCCGTGCTCGACCGCGAATTCACCACTCTCGTCCGCTCGGTGGTTCCCTCGGTGGTCAGCATCAATGCCATCCCGGCCAAGGCGGTGGATCCTCAAGCCAATTTCCTGCGGCAGTTGCTCAATATGGGGCCGGGCGGGAAGCCGGAGACGCAGCTGGGGTCGGGGGCGATCATCTCGCCGGATGGCTACATTGTTACGAATTGGCATGTTGTCTCCAAGGCAGCCGCTCTGGAGGTTTATCTCAATGATGGCCGGCCGGTATCGGCGAAATTTGTTGGCGCCGACCCCGCGTCGGATGTCGCGGTTTTGAAAGTCGATGCGGGCGACCTCAAGCCTCTGACTTTCGGCAACTCCGACGCCGTCGAAGTTGGACAAATGGTTTTCGCGGTCGGCAATCCATTCGGACTCTCTGAGTCGGTCACGCAAGGGATCATCAGCGCCAAAGGCCGCCGGACGTCGACGGAGGCAACCAACGAATTTCTGCAGACCGACACGCCGATCAATCCAGGAAATTCCGGCGGTCCGCTGGTGGACATCAAGGGGCAACTGATCGGGCTCAATAATTCCGTCCTCGTCCAGACCGATGGCATCGGATTTGCCGTTCCCTCGAATACCGTCCGCCGGGTTTTTGAGAATATCCGCGATCACGGGCGTGTGCTCCGGCCGTGGTTCGGAGTGACGATGATGCCGCTCACCCCGACTGTTGCCGCGCAGCTTCAGTTGGACGATGCCCGCGGAGCTCTCGTCGTGGCGCTCGTTCCCGGCTCACCGGCTGCTCGCGCGGGCCTCCTCGCTGGAGATGTCGTCGTGAGCTACAACGGACGGCAGATCGTTGATAATACCGACCTCCGGAACCGAATCGTTGAGTCGGAAATCGGGCGGGAGGTCTCCATCGGGGTCAAACGCGGCGGGCGCACACTGACGCTCCGAGCCGTGATTGAACGTCAGCCCGGAGAATAAGGGCTTTTTTTTCTAGAAGATCGAATATACTTTTACGCCTGTGATTCCTGCCACGCAGAGCCAAACCCCGATTCCCCGCCAGCCGATCGGTGCCACATTTGTTGTTGCCATCAGCATCTTAGGATTTTTCCTGATTGTTCAATTCCTTGCCGTCGCCTGGTTCTTTCTTCCGAAGCTTCAGCAGCAGGTTGTGGAAAGTGCCACGGTGGCCAGCGTGCCGCCCGCAGCCGATGCGCCGGTGGCTCCAGCCGTGGGCGGCAAGCCCGCGCCCGAGCGTGCCCAGCCCGATCCTGCCGCAGTCCAACGGATCAACTCGCTGGTCGCCGAATCTGACAAGGCATACCGGCTCGGCGACTCCGAGTCGGCCTTGAAGGGAATCGATGAGGCCGATGTCTTGCTCCCGAACGATCCGGGCATCCTCCTCCGGAAAGCGCGCATTTTTGAAAGCCTCCAGCAACCCATGGACGCTGCAGCAATCTATTCCCAAGTCCTAGCCCTTCCCGTCCTTGCCCCCGAACTGCGCGCGCAGGCCGCGAGGAAGCTCGAGCAACTGGGCGGTCCGACATCCGCCACGCCATCGCCGGCCATCGCGGAGGATGCCGGGGCGGATGTTCGTGATGAAATCGGGCTCCAGCCCGGATCAAATCTCGGAATCGTCGATGCCCGACTCCGGGACGGATCGGCCGGAACAAAGGTTCTCCGGGTCGCCATCAAGTCCCGCCCAAATGTGGAGGTCGATACTCGTCAGATGAAGCTGCATGTCTTCTTCTACGAGAAGGACGAAGCCGGCGATGTCCAGCTTACGGAGTCCAAGGTCGTCTCGCAGTGGATCAGCCCGCCTGTCAATTGGGCGGACAACGAGCCGGAATTGCTCGATGTCAACTACATCCTCCCCGACAGCGAACTCCCGGGCAGCGCGGCTTCGAACGGCTCGCCGGGGCGCACATTTGTCGGTTACATCGTCGGGGTCTATTACAATAGCGAACTGCAGGATACTCGAGCCGAGCCCGGCCATCTTGCGAAGAAGTTCCCGCTGCCACTTTATCTTAAGCAGGAAGCCCAATGAAGATTCTCGTTGCTGATGGCGACCCTGGCGCCGCCGCTGGACTTGCCGCTGATCTAGAAAAACTCGGGTGTGTCGGTGTCGGCAGCGCCATGGATTCCGATGCGGCGGTCGATTGGATCAATCAAAACGGGGGTTGCGACATTCTCGTCTGCGATGTCTTTCTCCAGCCGTCCGATGGGCTCACGCTCCGCGAGACGATTCAGCCGCACCTGACGGCGATGAAAACGGTTTTTCTCTCCGCCCACGACGTGTCGGCCTATGCCGACCGCATGGTCGGTTGCGAGTTGCTGCCGAAGCCGGTCTCTGCGGAGAGCCTTCTCTCGACGATTCAAAAGCTAATAGCTCCCCCTGCGCCGGTCGTAGTCCCTGCAGTTCGTCCACCTGTGGCAACGCCTGCCGCTAGGCCGACGCCCGTTGCCACGCCAGCAGCCATGCCCACCGCAAGGCCAACACCTGTCGCAACACCTGTCGCAACGCCGGTCGCAACGCCCGTCGCAACGCCCGTCGCAACGCCCGTCGCAACGCCCGTCGCAACGCCCAAGCCCGTTGCTGCACCGGTTGCGGTGTCCGCTTCTCCATCGCCAACGGCCAAGCCGGCAGCGGCCTCTCCGCGTCCGGTGGCAGCAGCGCCGCGAGTCGCTGCGGCCCCGGCTGCTGTGGCATCCCCGAAAGTTGCCGCCGCGCCAGCCGTCAAGGCGGTCGCCCAACCCGTGGCTGCTGCTCCGAAGCCTGCAGCTGCGGCACCTCGGCCTTCAACGCCGAAGGCACCAAACGTTTCACAGGCCATGGTCCTGGGATCGGAGATCGAATTACCACCCGACGATTTGGTCGGTCAGGTTGTCGGTCACTACGAGATCGAAGCCAAGATCGGTGACGCGCCGATGGGTGGAATCTATCGTGCGCGTCAGACGACCGTGGCGAGATATGTTCGGTTCTACGCGCTCAACAAAGATTTTGCCGCCGACCCGGATGCCGTTCAGCGGTTCCTTTCCAACGCGAGTGCGAAGGCCAAGGCGACCCACCCATTGGTCATTGCCGTGTATGAGGCGGGCGAGAGCAACGGAACGTATTTTTATTCCTGTGAGTATCTCCCGTGCCGATCGCTCGGGCAGATCCGGGCAAGCGGCGGGCACCTCGACGAGGGCACCGCGCGCGAAGTCCTCCGCGCGGTCGCCGCAGTGCTTGGTTCATTCGGACGCGAAAAGGTTGACCACGATCTCATCTCCGAGAATGCGATTCTGATCGGGCCGCACAACCGCCCTCGAATTGCCAATATTGCCTCGAGTAAAGAGTCCCAGCCATTTGATCTGCGGGCCGAGATGAACCGGGTCGGAGAGATCGTCCTCTCCTCCCTCCGCTCACCGGCGACGTCGTCACCCATCTATTCGCTGGCGCAGACGTTATGTGACCCCGAGAAGGCCCCAGCCTCGTGGGCAGCCTACGAGCAGCTTCTCACAGCGAATGCTCCGAAGGCGGCCCCAACAGACGCTTATAAGCTCGATGCTCAAGAGCGCGCGGCGGTTCGCATGGTCGAAGATGCCAAGAAGCGCCAGAAGAAAAACATGATGATCAACACGGTCGTCTCGCTCGGCCTCTTGGCGGCGGCTCTTTTCACGGTTTACTTTTTTCTGCTCCGTCCGAAAGGCCAATCGATGCGCGATCTGGACGATATGGTCGAGGTGCCGGCCGGTGAGTTTATTTACCAAGACGGCGAGAAGGTGACATTGCCGAAATTCTATATCTCAGAGCATGAGGTCACGATTGCGCAGTATGCGGAATTCCTCGATGACCTCGCCAAGAATCCCGAGAAGGCCAAGGCCGTTGCGCATCCGAAACAGCCGGAAGGAAAGTCCCATGTGCCGGTTGGCTGGGCGGACATGAAGGAATTGACCCCTCCGATGCCGGGCTACTACACCCGCGCCCAACGCTGGGGTGCCTACCAAAATGCGGCTCTCGATGTGAACTCCCCGGTCTTCGGGGTCGATTGGTTTGATGCCTATGCCTACGCGAAATGGAAAGGTCAGCGCCTGCCGACCGAGCAGGAGTGGGAAAAGGCGGCGAGGGGACCAGGGGGCGGAAAGTTCCCATGGGGCAAAGACGAAGATCCGAAACGTGCGAATACCGGGAGTGACCTCAATCCGAATCCGAAGCTAGGCGGTGACACGGATGGCTTCAAACGTTGGAATACCGTAGACGCCAAAAAAGGCGACAAGAGCCCAGTCGGCATGGTGGGCGCTGCCGGAAACGTCTCGGAATGGACCGCCACGTATGCGCCGAATCCGGAAATGGGCGGCGATCAGGTTCCAGTGATTCGAGGCGGCAACTGGAAAAGTCAGGATGCCACAGTCACCCGGCGCGTCATCAAGCTCATGGACCTTCAAGCAGACGACGCCCTGGGCTTCCGAACCGCGTCCGACACTCCTCCGGGGAGCAAATGAGATCCCGCTCTCTCCCGCTCGGGGCCATCTTTACGGCGGTCGTTCTCGCTGTCTCCGCCGGGAGCGCTTGGGCCCAAGTCCAGGTCGATATCGCTCTCAAGCGGTCGCTTTACATTGTCTATGAGCCCGTGGTGCTCACCGTCACGATCACGAACCTCAGCGGCGGTGAGCTCCTGTTACGTGATGTTGACCACAATAAGTGGTTCAGTCTGCAAGTGGATACTCTCGACGGTCGTCCGATCCCACCGACTGACGGGGCCTATATCAACGAACCGCTGGCACTTGGAGCGGGACAGAAGATTTCCCGATCGGTTAATGTCACCCCGCTCTTTCCCATCGGGGAATTTGGTGCCTACCGAATCAAGGCGTCGGTTTTCGTTGCCCAGAACAACCGTTTCTACAGCTCCCCGTCTTTGAATATTGAAGTAACGGACGGCAAGGTGATCTGGCAGAAGACCGTAGGAGTGCCGGAGGGAATGCCGGGTGCTGGCACGATGCGTGATGTCGCACTCCTCTCGCACCGCCAGTCGCAAAGCACGCAGCTTTACATACGGATCCAAGACAAACAAAAGGGCATTATTTATTGCACCCACCAGCTCGGTCGCTTCCTCACCTTTGGAGAACCCAACGTGATGCTGGACGAAAAAAACCGTGTTCACATCATGCAGAATGTTGCCCCGAAGTCGTTCATCTATTCGCAGATCGGCCTCAATGGTGAGGTGATCGAGCGGAAGTCGTTCAATGAACTATCGTCCCGCCCAGCCCTCCGGCGAGGGAGCGATGGAAGCGTGTTGGTCGTCGGTGGTGAAGCCTTTGATCCGACTGCTCCGCCACCCGAGGCGACAATCCCTTCGATGAGCGACCGTCCGGTTCCCCTCCCGGGTGCGCCTGGCCAGAAGAAGCCAGACGATAAGCGGCCGGAGAACCTTCTCTCGCGCTAGCGTGCGGGCGAGCGAAACAAAATTCGAAGGAAATCAGGATCCCGGAATCGACTGGAGCGTCCCGTTCGGACGACGACCAAGTGCCTCGAGCGGCTGACGTAAACGCGCTGTCCGTTTGATCCGGCCATGCAGACGAGGTCAGCGGGCGCTGCTTTCGATAGGCACATTTGCCGCCACTGTGAGGAGGAGAGTTCAAGGGCGAGGGCTTGCTCGATGTCGAGCTCGCGCGCATCTGATCGCAGCGCTTGGGAGTTTAGCCAAAAACCCAACCCATAGGCAGGATTCGCAGGGCTGCCGGTCAAGGCCGCGGCCATGCGGTTCTGAGAGATGAGTGGATGGAAGATCCCCACTCGACCACTATCGAGGATGAGGCGTCCGATCTTGAGTAGATCCAGTGCGGAAAGAAAGGCGCCAGCGGAATAGAACGGAATGCCCCGTGCGTCGGTCGTCCATGCGCCGGGCTTGACCCCAAGTCTGCGGAGCAAGATTGCATCCACCGCATTCTGGCCAGAGCCGACCTCCTGCTGGAGCCTGCTGCCGATCAGCTCATAGTGCGATGGGCCATAGGCAAAGACCGCTCCCGGCGAGGAGGATCTCGGGAGGCGGAGGGCTGCCGAGCGGATATCTTTGACGTTCTTCCGGTAGATCGAGCGGGCTCCCGGCGAGATGCCTGAAGTTTGCGAGAGAAGGTAAGATGCCCTCAGTTGGTCTCCGTCTCTGGATGACACTTGGACCATCTCCTCCGCAGAGAACCGGCTCAGCCAAGCCATCGCTGTGAGGCTTTTCGTGATGCTGAAGACATTCACCGGGGTGGCAGGGGTCGTGCCATTCGCAGAGTCGGAAAGCGTGTGTCCGCGCTGCCAAACGATAAGCGTTCCACCGCCATTTGCCCGGGAGTAGCGCGCCGCCGATTCAAAGTCGATCTCAGCAGCTCCGGATGAGAGCGACAACGCGGCCATCATGGCCGCCACCAAAAATCTAAGCAACCCCTTGAGCCCTGCGCCGCATCGGCGGCAGCCCAGATGATGTCGGTGCGTCCTCATTACTCAGAAGGCGGCGATAAAATGCCGAAGGGAGCCAGACGCCATAACCAGTGGATGAAACTTGTCCGCAAACCATGCAGGGTGCGCGCTCGGGAAGCCCGGGCATCCAAGGGCTCTCAGCTCCACAGGAACGGCAGATCTTCACAAACGCAGGGTTTCCGGAAAGAACCCATTCGACGGGTTTCTCAATCGGGGATTCGATGTCTCCGGATTCCATCGGAATGTCGAACCTCCGCTCGCGACTGCATCGCTCAAGAAATCGCTTGTGAGTGAGCTCGAAGAATTTCACGATCCCCGACCCGCTCAGAAACCGCTTGTCTCGCCGGTCGTCGAGCATGTGCAAGACGAGAAGGATCTTCTCCGCGGCCCGCGTCGTCAGCTGGATCCGGTGTTCGCTACAAAGGGCCTCGAACATCTGTGCGAGCTCGGGAGGGGACGGTTGCGGAAACCGGAGGATGGCATGGAATGTTTGCTCGCCCTCCGTCGCCCCTCGAATGATCGGGCGGACAAATTCCCGCTCGCCGGTGAAGATCAGCATCGTGTCCGAACCGCAGGCCGCCAAGGCATGGTGGAGGACGTCGCGGGCCCGGGTATAGGAAGTGCGGGCATCCCGACGGTCCACATCGACCGGCGCATGGAGCAAAAGAATGCCGCCGGAAGCGGCGTTGACGGCCTGAGCGACTCCGGCAGTGCTCAGCATGAGATCATCCATCCGGGCCTCGGCGACCTCAGAACGGCTGAGAACTCCGAGGGTGTTGAGAGCGCGTGCAAGCAATGACGCCACCATGCGCCTTCCGGAGCCTTCGCCTCCTTCAAAGACCATGTGGTATTTCTGGCGGAGAACTGGCAAGCCTTGCTCGTGACGTTTGACCGAGGCGTAAGCTTGGTGGAGAACCGTCTCCAAGGCCGGCTTGGCATCTTCGTGGCCGATGAGTGCTTGGATTTCCTCCAAGACTCCCCCGAAGACATCCGGAAGGGAACCGCCAGATTCGGAATCGGACGGAGCCTCCAGGCGGTGGATTTTTCCACCCCCGGATTGGGAGAGCGGCAAAGTCGAATCGTCCATCGAACAATAGGAAATCGTGGCATCGATGCCCTCCAACGTCACATGCGGGTAGACCGTGGATGTCTGTCTTGCAAAAGCGCAGCTATGGATCTGGATTGGGCCGCCGCCGGAGGCCATTAGTCCAACGAGGGATTGTTCCTCGAAACGGCAGTAGAGAACTTCGGATTCAGGGCAATTAACAAGATGCACTCCGACTTGGTTTCCCGCCAACAGGTTGCCAGCAAGATAAATAGAGGCTTGCTCGCCATGGATTCCGGCGCCCGGTTCGGAGGGGCTCGGACCAGTCGATCCCTCGACCCGCGAGTGAAGAACGGTGAGCTTCGCTCCGCCGGTGACCGTGATGCCTACCTGGCACCCAGTGATCGCCGATGAGGAAACTTCGATATGAGCACCTTTTGACCCATCGATCCCCGTCGCGGCAGAGCCGGTCGAGCAACCTTGGAGAAAGATGGACGTGTCGGAACCGCTCACTTCGATGCCTCCGGGGAGTTGGCAATCGGTGAGCAGGACCGAGCCTCGGGTCACTCTCAGAGCCGGCTGCGAATTCGATGTCACTTGAAACAAAATACCGGAAAGCCAGATCGCGCCGTCGATGGCGACGTGGAGGGCGGAAGCCCCGGGCTTTCCTTCAAAACGAACCGTGCCCGGACGCAATGCACGAATCGTCAGCGGGCGGGAAATGTCGGGCGTCGGGTAGTTTCCCGGAGGAACGAGAATGCAATCATCGCGGCGGGCTTTGCGGACGGCTCGGAGAAACATGGCCACCGTCGTATTGTGGTTCTCCGCCTCATCGATAATCGTCTGCCGGAGTCGCGCCTCAGGGAAATGCTTTCCAATGAAGTTTGGGATAGCGGATTTTCTGGGAGCAACCTTCATTCCAAGAGACATTTCCTAGCCGCCTTTTTTGCAAAACAACACCCGTAAGAATTTCCCGAAAACGCGAAAAAGTCCAGCGGAATGACGTGTTGCCCGAGAGTCTCGGCGTGAGGCGCCGGCTAGCATGGGCTCGAATGGCCGGGGGAGGCGGACTCAAATGCGTTAGCAATTCCCAGCAGGCGCGCTTCGTCCAATGGTTTGGCAAGAAACTGAAGGCCAACTGGTAGCGGCCTCTGGTCCTCCTCCACAAATCCACACGGCACACTGATCCCGCAGATGCCTGCCAGGTTGGCGGCGATTGTGAAGATGTCGGCGAGATACATGCGGAGGGGGTCGTTCACCCGCTCACCGATCCGGAATGCAAGGTCCGGCGAGGTCGGGCAAATCAAGGCGTCGACTTTTTCGAAGGCGGCGGTGAAGTCTTGTCGGATGAGGGTCCGAACTTTTTGCGCCCGGAGGTAGTAGGCGTCGTAGTAGCCGCTGGAGAGAACGTAAGTTCCCAAGATAATCCGGCGTTTGACCTCACTGCCAAAGCCTTCCTCGCGGGTGCGGAAATAGTGGTCGAGAAGGTCCTTGGGATTTTTCGCGCGGTGGCCGTAGCGCACGCCATCGAAGCGGGCCAAGTTCGCCGAAGCCTCCGCCGTGGCAATGATGTAGTATACCCCGACGGCATACGACGTGTGAGGGAGCGAGACCTCGACTAACTCCGCTCCAAGCTGTCGGCAGGTCTCAATGGCCTCTTCGATCTTGGTCCGCACCCGCGGATCCATTCCGTCGACAAAGTATTCTTTCGGAATTCCCAGCCGCACGCCATGGAGGTCGCGGCCGAGGGCGCGGGTAAAGTCTTCCTCGGGCAGGTCAAGAGATGTCGAGTCGCGCGGATCCTTGCCGGCGAGCGCGTTGAGCAACATCGCGCAGTCGCGGGTCGTTCTTGCAAAGGGTCCAATCTGATCGAGAGAGGAGGCGAAGGCCACGAGGCCGAAGCGCGAGACGCGGCCGTAGCTGGGCTTGAGTCCGACGACTCCACACAGCGCGGCTGGCTGGCGGATCGAGCCGCCGGTATCGCTTCCGAGTGTGCCAAATGCTTCCCGCGCGGCGACCGCAGCTGCGGAGCCTCCACTCGATCCCCCGGGAATTCGGGAGAGATCCCAAGGATTTCGCGTGACTTGAAGTGCGGAGTTCTCGGTTGATGAACCCATCGCAAATTCGTCCATGTTAAGCCGTCCGTAAGGGATGGCCCCGGCAGCGCGGAGGCGTTCGATGGATGTGGCATCATACGGAGCGCGGTAGCCGGCGAGGATTTTCGACCCGCACGTGCAAGGCTCGCCGAGGACATTGATGACATCTTTGATCCCGATCGGGACGCCTCCAAGCGGGAGGGAAATATCGGCAGACTCCGCGGCGGCGAGGGCTGACTCAAAGTCCCGTGAGAGATAGGCGCCGATGGACCCATCGACCGCTGCGATGCGGGTTTCGAGCGCCTGCAGGGCCTCGACGGGTGTGAAGTCCCCCTTACGAAATCCCAGCTGAAGTTCTGAAATGGTAAGATCGGTGAGAGCACTCATTCGATGACTTTTGTGACGACGACCAGGTTGTTGGCCGCGTGAGGAGCATTGGCCAGAACGGACTCGCGGGAAAGTCCCGGACGAGGGACGTCCTCGCGAAAGACATTGAAGACCGGGGCCGCGTGGGCTGTTGGCTCGACGTGCGAGACGTCGAGCTCGGACAGCTGCTCGACGTATTCGAGGACGCTTGCGAGCTGCGCCTGAAATGTCGTGGCTTCTTCGTCGGTGAGTTGGATCCTTGCGAGGCGGGCCACGTCGCGGACATCGAGATTCGGTTTGCTCATGATTTCAAAAAAAGGGTGACGACTCAGCGGATGATCCCCCGTTGGCTGGATTCCACAAAGCCCACGAGGTCGTCGAGGACTTGGCTCGCGCCGAGCTCGGCACGGATCTTCTCGCAGGCTTGGCGGACATTTAAGTTGGCGCGGTAGAGGAGCCGATAGGCCTCGCGGAGGGCGCGGGAATCCTCGGGAGCAAATCCCCGGCGTTCGAGACCCACTTGATTGACTCCCCGGACCTCCGCCGGGTTACCGTCTGCGATCATGAAGGGCGGGACGTCTTGGACGATCTTTGTGCAGCCTCCGATAATCGCGTGCCGCCCGATTCGACAAAATTGATGGACCCCTGAGAGCCCGCCAATGACTGCGTGATCTTCGACAATGACGTGCCCGGCCAGCGTGCCGTTATTCGAGAAGATCACATGGTCGCCGACCGTGCAATCGTGGGCGATATGCGAGTAGGCCAAAAAATTTCCATCGTTTCCCACGATGGTCTTGGCGCCATGGGCGGTCCCGCGATTCACGGTGCAAAATTCGCGGAACGAATTCCTGTCCCCGATCACCAAGTGGGTTGGTTCGCCGGCATACTTGAGATCCTGCGAGCGCTGGCCGATCGACGTGTAGGGATAAAAGACATTTTCGTCCCCGATCACGGTCGGCCCACCGATGGTGACGTGTCCGAGCAGTCGGCAGGCAGACCCCAATTCCACACCCTCGCCGACATGGCAGAAAGGCCCGATTTCGGTTCCTTCCCCGATCTTGGCTTTGGGGTCTACAACGGACGTAGGGTGGATCTGTGTCATTTGTCCACGAGACCGAAGAGCAGTTGGGCCTCGGAAACCACTTCGCCATTAACGAGGCAACGGCAGCTCGCCTTGCCGAGACGTTTCTTCACGCTGAGCATCTCGCATTCGATGAACAGGGTGTCGCCCGGCATAACCGGCTTGCGGAATTTGACTCCATCAGCACTCATAAAATAACCGATCTTCCCTCCATTCTCGGTCTTGCGCATCATGACAATGCTCGCCACCTGAGCCATCGCTTCCAGTTGGAGCACGCCGGGCATCACCGGATGGCCGGGGAAGTGTCCTTGAAAATACGGTTCGTTGATGGAAACCGCCTTCACGCCAACAGCCTTCGAGTCGCCCTCGAACTCGATGACGCGATCCACCATGAGGAATGGATACCGATGTGGCAGCGTCTGCATGATGTCGTTCACATCGAGAGCGCCGGACTTCGCTGCGACCGGCCGGGTCGCGGCGGCCGTGATCTCGGCGAGGCGCTTGGCCAAGCGTTTCGCTGCCTCGGTATTGATCCCGTGGCCGGGCTTCACGGCGACAACATGTCCGTGCAGTCGGCGGCCGGCCAAGGCAAGGTCGCCGATGATATCGAGAATCTTATGGCGCACGAACTCGTCGGGGAAGCGAAGGGGCTCCTTGCTCAAGACGCTGTCGCCGCGGGCGACGATGGCATTTTCGAGGCTGCCGCCTTTGATGAGGCCTTTGTCCATGAGGGGTTTGACGTCCTCGTAGAAGACAAATGTTCGCGCGGGCGCGATCTGGGTTTCGTAAAACTCCGGCGTGATCTCGCTCGACAAGAACTGTGTAAACCGCCCTCCGGGCCCGGCCTGCGTGCAGGAAACGCGGAATGTGGGATCTGGAAGAATGACAAAAATCGACTCGCCCGACTCGATGGTCAGCGGTTCGTCGAGCTCGATAAACGCCCGTGGCGCGTCCTGCTCCACGATCCCGGCACTCTTGATCATCGCGACGTAGGCGGCGGCACTTCCGTCTCCGATCGGAGGCTCGTTGGCGTTCATCTGGATGATCGCATTGTCCACGCCCATGCCTGAGAGGGCTGAGATCACGTGCTCGACCGTGTGGATCTTGACGGTGCCCTGGACCAGCGTCGTGGCCCGCTCGACCGTTTTGACGAATGCCGCTGCCGCATCGACGAAGGGCTCGTCGGGCAGGTCGGTCCTCTGGAATTTAAACCCGTGACCGGGCGGAGCCGGCAGGACGGAAAGTGTGACGTTTTCTCCGGTGTGGAGGGCGCTGCCGCTGAGGCTGGCTGGAGATGCGAGGGTGCGTTGCTTTTCCAAAATCATGAGGGTTAACGGTTCACGCGGACGTGCCGGTCCGCAGAAGAATATCAATATACTTTTCGTTGCTCGCGCGGAGGCGCTTGACGAGCGCCCGTCCGATGGCTCCCAGAATCTGGATCGCTGCGGCGGGCTGGAGCCCTGCAAGGACGCCAATCGTCATGCGGGTGATCCGAAGAAGCGTGCACGATTCCAGAGCGGTGACATGGGCGGAGCGAGGGCCGTCATCGACGAGCGCGATCTCGCCAAAAAAGTCCCCGCATTGGAGATCTGCCAGAACGATCTGCCGTTCCCCGGACTCGACCGAGACCTGAACGCGCCCATCCAGCACGACGTAGAGACAGTGGCCTTCTTCCCCCGCCCGGACGATTTGGTTGCCTGCCGGAAACGAGAGCGTGTCGCTGAGCTGAAGCAGGGTTTTGAGCTCCTCCTCGCCGAGTCCCGAAAAGAGTCGGAACTGCGTCAGCCGTGGGTCATCGGGCTGAAGAGTGATCGGATTGGTTGGTGACGATTTTTCCATCAAGCATGTGAACGCGGCGGGGAGCCAAGGCAGCAACCGCTTCGCTGTGAGTGACAATAACCAGCACGGCAATTTTTTGGGAAGCAATCTTTAACAGGGTTTCGCAAACCTTGGCGGCGTTCTCAGAGTCGAGATTGCCGGTCGGTTCGTCGGCCAGCAGGACTTTCGGCGAGCCCGCGAGGGCGCGGGCGATGGCCGAGCGCTGCATTTCGCCGCCGCTCAGCTGGTGCGGAAAGTGGTTGCGGCGGTGGCCGAGGCCGACCAGTTCAAGCATCTCGTCGACGCGCGGTGATGTCTTCCCCGGACTCTCCCCGCGCAGAAGGAGGGGGAGCTCGACATTCTCGAAGACAGTCATCGAGGGCAGGAGATTGAAGAATTGGAAGACGACACCCAGGGTATTGCGGCGATACGCGGTCAGTTGGTTTTCGTCGGCTTGGTGCAAGGGGATTCCCGCGACATCGATCTCGCCGGAAGTTGGCTTATCCAGCCCTCCGAGCAGGTTCAACATCGTGCTTTTCCCGCAGCCACTCGGGCCTGTGATCGTGACGAACTCCCCAGAATCCAAGTCGAGCGAGATATCGTCCAAGGCGGTGATGGCCCCAAACTTCCGACTCACATGGCGCATGCGAACGCCAACGGCGACCGAGGGGCCGGACGGGTGAGGGGACAGTTTTCCCGTGATTTCCTTTCGGAACCCCACAGACATCAGCCCTTTGCTTTCCAGAGCGCGGCGTCAACGCAGGACCAAATATGAACGATCCATCCAAGGGTGCCCAAGCTGATGAACCATACGACCCCGGCCCCGATGAAAAAGATCAAGGCCGAGAGAATCCGTCCCTGAACAAGCTGGCCCAGCCCGGGGATAAAAAAGCTACAGAGCGCTGCGATGACGTTTCCTGCGGCTCCGGGTCCGGTATTCATGCCGTGATTATCTCCTCCCTTGCCCGAGATCGCAACACGAATTGTAGGGGCGGATTTGTCAGGCGACTGGCTTTCTCATCAGCCAATAGACCTCGCCCGGCCATCCCGGAAACGTTTTTCCCCACCAAAGATTGAATCGCATCCAAGCAGCCGAATTCTCCAGCCGGCTCCCCTTGCTGCGGATAAAAAATGCCCCGCTGATAAACTCGGTTTCCAGTCCGGCTTGGCGCCCCATTGCCCGCACCCGGTCCGGCGAGAAAACGCTGACATGCCCCATCGGAGCTGCCGTGCGCCGGACCTTTCGCTCGCGCGCCGGGGCGAGACATGCAGGCAGGACCGGGAACCCTCCGATCAACGAGCCCCCGGGCACGATCGCCTCCGCGATTTTTTTCACTACCTGCTCCGGGTCGCTGAGGTGTTCGAGCACGTGGAGGAGAATCGCGGTATCGTAGACCGGGGGGAGAGAAAATGTCGGGTCCTCAAGATTCGCCTCCACGAAGTCCGTGTAGCCGGCTGCTTGAAGTCGCTCGGTCAGCATCACGGCATCAACCGCCGTCCATTTGCACCACTGCACACCGGGAGGGGCGGATCGGACGAATTCGAACATCTGGCCCGTATGGACTCCGATTTCCGCAACGGACAGCGGACGCCCGGCACGCTGGCATTCCTCCCGCAATAGCTGATAGCCAAACCAGTAGCGGAGGAGGCGGATCGGGAACCGCACGGTCTTGGCCTCGGCGGTCATACCGAACCGCTTCGTCCGCACCACCGGGTTATCTGCAAGAAATTGAATGTCCCAATGGAGCGGGTCGAGAGTGTTCACGAAAAGCGTGAGATCTTGGAGGCGTGACGTTCGGGGGTCAAGCCCGACAGATCGAGCTACATGGAAGTCCCCTCGAAAAAGTCTGCCCTAATGGCTACAGATTTCAAAAAAGCCGCTCAGCCTCGGGTGCATTGCTGGGAGACTTCAGTGAACGAGGCCTCAGTATCGGCATTCCGCATTCCTCCCGGCATTGCGTCTTGATTGGAGGGCATGTTCGATGTTACGTGTGCGGTGTCCGGAATCGACCGGGCTAAGACCTTACGTGTGAATTTCCGACGCTCCAGTCTGCGGCCCGAACCGTTGATCTTCAACGTGACGTCGCTTGTCGACATCCTGATGGTGCTGGCGATTTTTTTGATCGGGAGCTGGTCGGTTGCCAAGATCGAGTCGGATGTGGGGATCCGACTGCCCACTTCGCAGACCGCTTCGCAGCGGACGGCGTCTGCTTCCCCGCTGGTCATTAATGTGCGCGCCAATGGCGAGGTGACCATCAACCAGCGGTTGCTCGACGATCCGGCCCTGATGACGATGATGGAGAAACTGGCGAAGCTGAATCCCGATCAAGTTGCGATCGTGCGGGCGGATCGCAAAGTCGAGTATGAGCGGATCCTGCAGATCCTCGATCTGTGCGGGAAAGCTGGCGTGAAGGACATTGGTTTCAGTGCCACGCCGGCGACGGCCGCAGAGTGAACGTGTGATTTGCAGGCTTTACGTCATGGCAGCGGGTTGGTAGCGTCCGGCGCAATGAACCTGCTCCGATTTCTCCTCCTTCCCGTCCTGACGATTACCATGCTGGGAGGTTGCTCCCTTCAGGAAAAATACGACAAGAACAATGCTGCCGGTCAGGCTTGGCTTCAGTCTGGGAAGACGGGCTCGGCACAAACGAATATCGAGGGGGTTTATTATTCTCCGGATTGGGGCGTCGTGGTTTTGAATCAGAGCAACGGAAAAATCACGGGCCACATCGGCTACCACAAGGTCGAGGGTATCCTGAGCGGGAGAAAAGCTTCCTTGCTCCTCAGCGATGATCAGTGGATCGAATACACGATGGTGCTGAACCGCAAGAACCGTGGCGAGCTCGTCGGATCCTTCTCTTGCTGTGTGCCATATTCCGAGGAGAGCAGCAAGCCGGTGCACCTGTTCCGCATCGACAATTGATGCGCTTGAGACTCCCGCTCGTCTTCGTGCTCTCGCTCCTCGCGGGTTGCTCGGTCGTTGAAGAGATTAGCGATGAGCGCTACCAGCGGAACAACAGTGCCGGCGACCGATGGTTGTCGGACCAGTTCGAGGCGGCGGCGATGGATGTCTCCGGGACATGGTTTAGCACGGATTGGGGAATCGGCTCGCTCCGGCAGACCGGACGGAAAGTGACGGGCAAGCTCGGCGGCTACAAGGTGACCGGCGTCATCAGCGGACGGCGAGCTTACCTGCTCATTGCCGACGGGGACTGGTATTACTACAGCGCGGTTTTGGAGATGGCTCGGCCTGGGCAGTTGAAGGGAAGGTTCTCAAGGATGATTCCCTTCGTAAAAACGCTTTCCCGGACGATGGTCCTGGAGTCGCCGGAGGCCGCATCCTCCGAAGACTGATTTTCTTTTTCCTCAGGCTCCCGTGAGAAACCGGAAAGCGCGGTCCGGGAAGCCCGGCAGTCCCTCGTGTCCGAAGTCGGGATAGATCGCGGCTTCCTTCGGCGCGACAATTTTGTTGTAGACGGCAAACTGCGTCGACGGCGGACAGATGTTGTCCATCAACGTCAGCGCCATCAGCACGTTGGCTTGGATGCGCGGGGCGAGGTGGTGGACATCGATGTAGCCTAGTTTCGTAAAGATCTCATCCTCGCGCTCGTGCAGCGGATCAAACATGCGAAGGAAATTCCGCAGCTCCGTGTAGGCATCTTTCGCCAGGTCCATTTCCCAGACGCGCTTGTAGTCGGAAAGGAAAGGGAAGAGGGAAACACAGCGGCGGATTCGGGGCTCGAGTGCGGCACAGGCAATCGCGAGGCCTCCACCCTGTGATCCGCCCATGCACGTGAGTCGATTTTGGTCGACCTCGTCGAGAGCGGCAACAACGCGTGCGAGCTGGACGGTGTCGAGATAGATCTGGCGGAAGAGAAGTTTGTCGGGCGATGTGTCGCCGAGGCCTCGAATGAAGTGGCCATGATGAGTGTTTCCGCGCACGACGCCAAGGTCCTCGCTGCGGCCTCCCTGTCCTCGGCAATCCATCGCGGCGACGATCATGCCCTGTCCGACGAAGTTCAGCTTGTCGCTCCACTCCCCGCTCGCTCCGGTATAACCATGAAATTGGAGCACGGCAGGGCAGGGGGCTGCGGGATTTTTCGGGCGAAGATACTTGGCATAGATCCTCGACCCGCCGACGCCAGTGAAAAACAGGTCGAAGGCCTCGGCCGCGGGCGCCTGAAAGACAGGTGAGGGGATCAGCTCCGCACAGGGGTCGGTCGCGTCGAGTTCGGCCAGCGCGCGGTCCCAGAAGGAATCAAAATCGGTCGGAAGAGGGTTGATCCCGGTGTAGCTGCGGAGTTCGGCAAGTGGTTTGTCGAGAGCAGGCATAACGTCAAATCAATGGATGAGTTGCAGGATCGGGAGCGGGAAGATTCCGAAAATTAAAATCGCGCCGGTGAGGCAGACGATCGCGATTCGCGCAAGGGGCGAGACGATAACCGCCTCGGCATCATCTGCCGGCGGGAGCCAATACATCGCGCGGACGACTTTGAAGTAGTAGTAGAATCCGCAGCCGACGGTCACAACTCCCACCACCACCAAAAGATAGAGGTGCTCGGTCATGGCAGCTTCGAAGATGAAAAACTTTCCGAGAAACCCGACCGTAAACGGGACACCTGCCAGCGAGGCCATGGAGATTAGCAAGGCAAAGGCCAGGCCGGGTGAGCGCCGCGCGAGACCGTTGAAATTCGCAATGTCATCGCCACCGCTGGCCTTCGCCGCTGGCACGAGGACGAGGAACGCAAGGAACGTCATGAGAAGGTAGCCAAAGAGGTAGAAAACGATCGCTCTCCCAGCAGAGATCGAGCCGATACTGGCGATTCCGACCAAAAGATAGCCCGCATGAGCGATGCTCGAATAGGCAAGCAAGCGCTTGAGATTGGTCTGCGGCATGGCAGCCAAATTTCCGTAGATCAACGTCGCGGCGGCGAGGAATGCCATGACCGCCATCAGCTTTTCGCGGATCGCCGGAACGACGAGGAACGGCTCGAGCACACGCATCAAGACGACAAATCCTGCCGCTTTCGAGGCGACGGACAGGTAAGCTGTGACCGGTGTCGGCGCGCCTTGATAGACATCTGGCACCCAGAACTGGAACGGCGCCGCCGCAATCTTGAAGCCGATCGCAACGAGGACGAGACCGAGGCCGAACAGGAGCGCCGTTTGGTTTTCCACCGGCACCATGCCGAGCACGCTTTGAATCCTTGCCAGCGTTGTCTGGCCGGTCATTCCGAAGATCCATGTGATGCCGTAAACGAGGAACCCGGTCGAGAGAGCACCGAGAATAAGATACTTCGTCCCCGCCTCCAAGCTCGCCGCGCTCCGGCGCATGTAGGCGACTTGCACGTAGAACGAAATCGTCACCAACTCGAGCGCGCAGAAAATCATGATGAAGTCTGCCGAGGAGGCCATCCACATCAACCCGGCGCAGGTGAACACTGGAAGGATAAAAAATTCCCCAAGTCCGGCCTGTGGGGTCTCGCTGGGGATGAGTCGGGCGACGACTGGCGCGTAATCGATCGAGAGGATGATCGTGAGCACAGTTGCCAGGAGTGCGAAGCGTTTGAAGAAGATGGCGAGCGGATCTGTGAGATAGAAGCCCGAGAAGTCCATGCCCGGAGATGCCGATTTGAGGAAAAATGTCAGACCGAACACCGTCACAAGTCCAACAATCGCGAGGTAGGCGATCACGCGCTTGTCGCTCTTCGCAAGGAACGCATCAAACATCAGGAGGAAGATCCCAAGGCAAACAACAGCGATTTCTAGGGCGACGGGCGAGATCATGGCCATGTGAGAGCGGGCGCGATGAGATTCACAAGGATTTGTGGGAAGAAGCCAAAGACCAGCATCACCACGAGGAGGATCGCGACGGCGACGCGGGGCAATCCAGAAATTTCAGGCAATCGGGCCCAACGGTCGGAGAGCGTGCCGAGAAAAACCCTGCGGTAGGCACGCAACATGTAGACGGCCGAGATGACGACTCCCCAGACGGCGCAAACGGTGGCAATCTGGAAGTTGTTCAACGCAAAAACTTCCTTCCCATCGAGTTGGCCGAAGAGCGGGATTCCGCCGGCGAACGCGCCGAAAAAGATCTGCAATTCCGCAGCGAAATTGACGAAGCCGGGGAGTCCGATCGAGGCGAAGGCCGCCAAGCCAAAGAATAACCCGAAGGCGGGCATCGCTTTGGCGAGGCCGCCAAGCTCGGAAAAATCCAGCGTTCCAGTCCGCTCGCGGAGCTCGCCACTGAGGGCGAACAGGGCGGCAATCGAGAGGCCGTGGGCGAAGAGCATGAGCGACGCCCCGGTGAGGCTGAGCGGGTTGAGCGCGACAATGCCGAGGAAGATGTAGCCCATGTGCATCACGCTCGAGTAGCCGAGCATCCAGTCGAGCTTGCGCTGGGAGATTGTGACGTAGCCGACGTAGAGGATATTGCCCACAAGAAGAACGAGCAGGACATTGGCAAATTGCTCGACGGCCTCGGGAAAAACCGGGACCGCAATCCGGATCAAACCGTAGAGGCCAAACTTTTTCAACACGCCGGCATGAAGCATCGCCGCAGGGGCCGGTGCGCTTGAGTAGGCTTGAGGCGCCCACGTGTGGAAGGGAAAGAGCGAAACCAGAATCCCAAATCCGACAAGCAACAAGAGATAAACCCATGCCCCGTCGGCAAGGAACCCCGCATCTGCCAGAGCGACGATCTTCCGGAGGTCAAACGATCTGAGGCCGTCGGGTTGGAGCAGGTAGAGACCGATCAGGCCGAGGAGAAGAACGAAGCTCCCCAAGGCAAGGTAGATGGTGGCTTTCCAAGCCGCCGCCTGGCGGTCGCCTGAGCCCCAGATGCCGATGAGGAGGAACGTCGGGATGAGCGCGAGCTCGTGGAACATGTAAAAAAAGAAGAGGTCGATCGAAGCGAACGCGCCGATGACGCCGACCGAAATAAACATGAGGCTCGCGTAGAACCATCGCGCATTTTTTTCGGGAGTCTTGGCGACCGCGACGGCCGCCACGGTGATGAGCGTCGAGAGCAGGAGCATCAGAAGGCTCAAGCCGTCGGCTCCAAGGATGAAGCTGATTCCCATCGAAGGGATCACCGGAGTCTCAGAGACAAATTGATAGCCTTGGCCGTGGGGGAAGACGGCTAGCAAAACAAGCGCGAAGACCAGATTGGTGACGGAGCCCACGAGGGCAACAAATCGCGCGTTGGCACCCGCCATCACGAGGGCGGCGGCGACCAGGGGCGTCAGGATGAGGAAAAGCAACGGACTCATTTCGACAGAAGGAAGTAAAGGAGACCGACCACGCCGATCCCGAAGAAGAACGCGTAGGCTTGAATGTTCCCGAGTTGAAGGAAGCGCAGCGCGAAGCCGCAGGTCCATGTGAGCTTACTCGGCACTTGGACGATGAGGAGATCGACGACCCAGCGGTCCGCCCAAGAGAGCACGGCGGCCCCGCCGTCTTGGATGTTCTTCACGAACCAGTTGTAGACATTGTCAATGTAGAGGCGGTTGGCGAAAGCGGGGATCGAGACAGGATCCTTGGCGGCATTTCGGTAGAGGAGCCATGCTCCGCCCACTCCGGCGGCGAAGAGCGCCCAGAGAACATAGTGGAGGATGTGAGGGACGTGCTCGGGTTCCTCGATCTGGAAGAACCAACCGCCCTTGGTGACCAGCAGACCCGCGATCAATGAAGGGACGGCGAGGCAGGCCAGCGGGATCAACATGATGAGCGGAGACTCATGCGCGCTCTTGGCGTGTTCGTCGCGTGGGCGTCCGAGGAAGACGACAAACAGGAGCCGGAACGTATAAAATGCGGTCAGCCCGGCGGTCGCAACGGCCAGCCACCCGAGGAATGGCTTTTCTGTCACGGCCCAAGCGATGATGAGGTCCTTGCTGTAATAGCCACTCGTGAGCGGGCATCCGGCCAAGGCAAGGGCTCCGGCGCAAGTCGCGAGAAACGTGAACGGCATCTTGTTTTTCAGCGCACCCATCTTCCAGATATTCTGCTCGTGGTGCATCCCGACAATCACCGAGCCCGCACAGAGGAAAAGCAGGCACTTGAAAGCCGCGTGTGTGAAAAGGTGGAACATCGGCTCATTCCATGAGGGCGAGACCGCCACGCCGAGAACCATGTAGCCCAACTGGGAGATCGTGGAGTAAGCGAGGATGCGCTTGATGTCATCCTGCTGCGTGGCCATCAGGGCGGCGGCGAAGCAAGTGAACCCACCGACCCATGCGATCACGTCGCGGGCCATCGGCGCGGCTTCGAGGATCGGGAAAATCCTTGCGAGCATGTAGACGCCAGCCGCAACCATCGTCGCGGCGTGGAGGAGTGAGGATACCGGAGTCGGGCCTTCCATCGAATTCGGCAGCCAGACATGCAAGGGGAGTTGGGCGGATTTTCCGACGGTGCCGCAGAAGACGAGGACGGCAGCGACGGTGAGGAAAATCGGAAATCCGGCGAAGAGCGGAATGCTCTTTTCAATGTCGGCGAAGACCACGCTCCCGGTCGCCGCCCAGAAAAAGAGGATTCCGAGGAGGAATCCGAAGTCACCGATCCGGTTGACGATAAACGCCTGCTTGCTGGCATCCGCCGCGGAATCTTTCGAGAAATAATGCCCGATGAGGATGTAGGAACTCACGCCGACGAGTTCCCAAAAGATGAACATCATCAGGAAATTGTCTGCGAGGACGATGCCGAGCATCGAAAAGAGGAAGAGCGCGAGACCGGCGAAGTAGCGCCAGTAGCCTTCCTCGGTCCTCATATATCCAATCGAATACGTGAAGACCAACGTCGCAATCGTCGTGACGACGATGAGCATGACCTTCGCCAAATGGTCGATCGTCACACCAATCGGCACACGGAATGCGTCCCCGAAATCCAGCCAGTAAAACTGAAGCGATTCCGGGCCCGGCGGTTGAAAGTAAAGCCACCAGCTCAGCACGCACCCCGTCGCCGCCGCCGCGATCGCCAGTCCGGCACTCAGCGGCTTGGAAAGTCGTCCAACGAAAAGGATGATCACCGCGGCTGCCAGCGGCGTGAACAGAATAATCCATGGGGCGGTGACGGTGCTCATCAAAACTTCAGCGTGTCCAAGTCCTCGACATGGATGGTTTGCTTTGCCCGGAAGAGGGCAACGATGATCGCCAGCCCGACGGCGACTTCAGCGGCCGCCACTGTGATAATGAAAAATACGAAAACCTGCGCGTTGTAGTTTGGCAGGCCTTCCATGAGGTTGAACCGCGAGAACGAGACCAGCGAGAGGTTGGCGGCGTTCAACATCAGCTCCAGACCCATAAAGATCACAAGAATATTCCGCCGCAGCAAAACTCCTGCCAGGCCGAGCGAGAAAAGCAGGCCACTGACAAGAAGGTAATGGGCGAGAGTGGGCATTTTAAGAAATAGCGGAAACCGGAACGCGGAAAGCGGAGATCATTTCAGCTCCTTGCGGCTCAGAACGACGACGCCAATGGTGGAGACGAGCAGGAGCACGCCGATGATTTGGAAAGGCAGATTGTAGTTTCGGAAGAGCGTCTCGCCGATCGCAGCCACGTCGTTGATGTCCGGTTGCAGAAGCGGTGGCTTGGTCGCTTGCAGGGCAGGAAGGGAGGCCAGCACTTTGGCGAGGCAGGAGACAAACCCGCCGATCACGATTCCTCCGCCGACCCACGCCGCGAGTTTCACGCTCCGCTGCTTTTCCGCGCGGAGGTCGAGAAGCATGATGATGAAGAGGAAAAGAACCATCACGGCTCCGGCGTAAACAAGAACTTGAACGACCGCGATGAAGTAGGCGTCCAACGTCACGAAGAGGGCCGCGAGGCCAATGAACGACATCACCAAGCACATCGCACTGGATACCGGGTTCCGGAGAAACACGACTCCGGCGGCGAAGAGGAGTGTCAGAATGGAAAATGCGCAGAAGAGTGCGAGCTGCATGAATTGGTGAAGGCTGGGAAGTTCTACCAGCCGGTTTCGCGTCCGGCTACTTTTTTTCGTTCCACTTGTTCACCAATCCATTCATGACGCCGCCGAGCTCGTAAAGCTTGGCCTTGTCATGCTTCATTTCGGCTCGGCTGTATCCGGTAATCGAATAGTCTTTCCGCAAAAAGATCGCCTGCTCGGGGCAGACTTCCTCGCAGAGCCCGCAGTAGATGCAGCGGATCATATCGATGTCGAATTCCTCGGGGCGCTTCTCGACTTTTCCCCAGCGCTCGTCGGCGGGGATCTGCTCGGGCTTGATCGTGATCGCGCGGGGCGGGCAGATGAATTCGCAAAGCTGGCAGGCCACGCAGCGCTCGCGTCCGAATTCATCCTTCACCAGTGTCGGAGCCCCGCGATACCACTCGGGCAGGCTCTCGTCCCACTTCTGCTCAGGATATTGCATCGTCACTTTGGTCTTCCCGGTGAGCCGGTTCACCAAGTGTTTGATCGTGATAAAGAGCCCGCCAACAATCGCTGGCAGGTAGAGCCTTTCAGCAAATGTCAACTTCGGTCGTGGAACAGCGATGGCCATAAATTCTGTGAACTTTCGTAACAAGGTTCGAACCGCCTGACAACTGCGGACTCAAAAATCTCACGAGGCGGTCGAATCTGCTGGGTCGTGAGCGAGTTTTTCAAGGCGATGTTTGCAAAATTTTGCGAGTGCGTCTATACACGGACCAGACGGCAAGTTAGGCGCGGTCTCATGACTTTCAGTACCCTCACATTCAACATGCAGAACGGCCAGCCGTGGAGCGAGGCGGATCCCGACAACGAGGACATCCAACTCGACCAGACGCTGGAATTTCTGAGGGAGCAAAATCCGGATGTCGTCTTTCTTCAGGAGGTCGAGCGGGGCTACGAGGGAGGCCGCCAAGTCGAGCCACCTCCGAACTACACGCGGCTCCGCGTCGAGCTGAAGGGCTATGACTCGGTTTTCGGATATCCGCTGAAGAACGATCTCGAACTTCCCTTTGGACTGGGGCTGGCAATTTTCAGCAAAACAAAGCTGCGCGATCTTTCGCGGATCGACCTACCGCCGGCGGATGTGGGTTTTGAGTTCGAGGGGATCCGGAGAAAGCCATCGCATCGCTTGCTGCTGTCGGCGACGACGGTTCTGGGCGGACGCACGGTGAGGCTCCTCAATACGCACCTGCAGGCATTTTTCATGATTGGTTCGAGGAGCACGGAGCACCCGGTCCAGCGCGATGTGATCGAGGAGGAGCTTCGGGCCGATGTCGGGCCTAGCCTGCTGGCAGGGGATTTTAACTGTGTGCCGGAGGAAGGCGTGATTGAGCAGTTTCGCGACGCCGGATTTTTCTCGGTTCAAAACGAAGTGCCCACCTGGCGTCGGATGCCCCTCGTGCTCGACCATATCTTCTACAATGCGCCGTTCCGCTTGGTGAGCCACTCGGTGATCCCGACGCTGGCATCCGATCACCATGCGGTCCGGGCGGAATTTTCTTTTGCCTGATCCTCGGAGATGAAGCTGATCTCGTGGAATGTGAATGGGATCCGGTCGATCTTGGGCAAGGGTCTCCCGGAATACCTGGCGAAGGCCGATGCCGATGTGGTTTGCCTGCAGGAGATCAAGGCACGCCCGGAACAGGTCGCCTATGACTTTGGAGGTTACGAAGTCTTGTGGAATTCCGCCCAGCGGCCGGGATATTCCGGGACGGCGATCCTCACACGCCGCCAGCCTCGGGCGGTGATCCGGGGGATCGGCCGGGCTGAGCACGACAACGAGGGGCGGGTTTTGACGGCGGACTTCGGTGAGTATTTTCTCGTGAATGTTTATACGCCGAATTCCCAGCGCGAGCTGACCCGGTTGGAATACCGAACCCGGGAATGGACGCCAGCTTTCGTGGAGTTCCTAACCCGGCTCCAAGAGGAAAAGCCAGTGATCTTCTGTGGAGATCTGAATGTCGCCCACCGCGAGATCGATCTGGCGCGACCGCGCGAGAATACTCGGAATGCGGGGTTCACGATCGAAGAACGCGAGGCCTTCGATCGCACGCTCGAACCGGGATTTCTCGATACATTTCGCGAGTTGGAATCCGGCGGCGGGCATTATACCTGGTGGAGCTACCAGAGCGGTGCCCGGGAGAGGAATATCGGATGGCGGATTGACTATGTGTGTATTTCCCATTCCCTGCGTGGAGCCCTCAAGTCGGCATTTATCGAGCCGCATGTGATGGGTAGCGACCACTGCCCGGTTGGGGTGACGCTGGAACTTTGACGGAAATTTTTTTCGCTCTGCAGAAAATTTTTAAAATACTCTGCATCAATGGTCTGCGGGATATTCCAGGTTCGAGCTAAATTTTTTTTGAATTTTCTTTGAACATCCGCCGGGCCGGTGGGTCGAATCTATCGGTTAAGGCAGCAATTCGGGCCACCGCGGTTCAGTTTCTTTGTTCTGAACACTTTCGCTGGTGGCCCGAATCTTTTCTAGGGAAGCACTTGCCGGGCGGACGCAGATCAGGTATCGCAAGGACACTATGCAGGACACCGTTCTTGTTGTTGAAGATGAGGCCGATGTGGTGGACCTCCTGCGCTACAACCTTACCCGCGCGGGTTTTGAGGTGTCGATCGCGTGCGCTGGCGATGAAGGGTTGGAAATGGCCCGAAGCCAGCGGCCCGACATCATCATTCTGGATCTCATGCTCCCGGGCTTGAACGGGCACGAAGTCTGCCGTGCGCTTAAGAGCGATCCGAATACCGAGGCAATTCCGGTCGTGATGTTGACAGCGAAGGGCGAGCCTCATGAGCGGGTGAAAGGGCTCGAACTCGGGGCCGATGACTACGTAACAAAGCCTTTCAGCCCGAGGGAGCTCGTCCTGCGGGTGAAGGCGCTTCTGCGGCGGCTTCGGACCAGTCCGCGCTCAGAGGTGGTCGAGGTCGAGGGCCTCTACATCAATAAAACAAGCTTCGAAGCCAAGATCGATGGAAAGCGGATGGATTTGACGACCACCGAGTTCAAGCTCCTCTGCCTGATGCTCGAGCGTCGGGGGAAGACTCTCACGCGGGAAGATCTCCTCAGCGACGTGTGGGGATACCAGTCGTCGATTGATACGCGCACGGTCGACACGCACATGCGGCGTCTTCGCGAGAAGCTTGGAAAATACTCCGCGCGGCTGGAAACCATCCGTGGCGAGGGATACCGCTTTAGTGCGGTTTCGGACTCTTGAGTGGCGAGGTGGCGCCGTGGGTGGTGTTTGGCGGGAGCCTCTTGGCAATCTTGCTGGTCGTGGTGGGATATTGGTGTTTCATCTCGCCCGTTCTGAGGCTTCGCGATGCGCTCGCGAGGCTGGCGCGGAAGGACTTCCGACCTCTCATCCTGCCACGCCCTCCGATTTTTTTCCGTCAATCCACCCGGAATCTGCGCTTGATCACTGAGTTGCTCCAGCAACTGGACCGCCAGATTACCGATGAGGGGTTCAGTCTCAGGGCCATTCTCTCGAGCATGGTGGAGGGCGTCTTCATCACGGATCGCTCGCAGAGGATCCGGTTGGTCAATGACGCCCTAGTGCAGCTTTTCGACCTCAAGATCTCGCCGGTCAACCGGTCTGTCATCGAGGTTTTTCGAAAGCACGAGCTCCAAAAAGCGCTCGATGCCGTGCTTGAATCGGGCCAACCCCAACGGCTCGAACTCGTCGTCGAGACCGCCCTCGCCGGAGGTTATGACGTGAAGCACTTTGACGTCTATGTCGCCGGCCTCAATCCTAAAGCCAACACCCGTCCGATGGCGGCGCTGGTTGTTTTTCATGACGTGACAAAGGTAAAGAACCTAGAGGCCATGCGCCGGGAGTTTCTCGCCAATGTCTCGCACGAATTCCGCACGCCGCTGGCGATCATCAATGGCTATCTCGAAACCCTGCTCGACGGGGCCATCGAGGATCGCGAGATGGCATTAAACTCGCTTCGAACGATGCTGCGAAACGGCCAGCGGCTGAATCTCCTGATCGACGACTTGCTGACGGTTTCGCGGATTGAGGCAAAAGCCGAGATGTTAGAGTTCCGGGGCGGAGACATTCGCGACGTGATGATGCGGGTGATCGATCACTTGGAGCCAAATATCCGCGATCGGGATGCCCGGGTGGATGTCGATTGGGCACCGGAGGCGAGGGAAATTGAGTTTGATGCGCGGCGGATCGAGCAGGTGTTCTCGAACCTCTTGGGCAACGCGTTGAGATACGGCGATCCGCACACCCTCCGCGTCAAGATTATCGGGCGGCGGTTGGCTGGGGAAATTCGGGTGGCTTTCGAGGACAACGGGCCGGGGATTCCCTATGACGACCAACCGCACATCTTTGAGAGATTTTATCGCGTCCACAAAGATCGGTCGCGGGATGCGGGCGGGACAGGGCTTGGTCTCTCGATCGTGCGGAGTGTGGTGGAGGCGCACGGAGGGCGGGTGATGGTCGAGAGCACGCCCGGACGCGGGGCGACATTCATTGTTTTTCTCCCGATCTCGCAGGCGTCGAATCTGCAGATGTCGGGTTGAATCCTCGCCCGGGGAATATTTGCGAAACTTTTCCCGGTAGCGGGTGTTGGATCCGGTAACCAGCCATTCGAACCATGAAACAATATCTCTTCCTCCTCTGTGCACTTCCCGCAATCGCACTAGCCCAAGACCCCGCTTCCTCCGCCGGTCCCCAGCCATCATTCCCGCGAGTTCCCGCACCAGGTGGCCAAGGGGAATCCGGACCCTTCCGCGAAAAAATCCGCGATAAAATGATGGAGAATCTGCCGCCCGAACTCCGGGCAAGGTTTGAGGCAGCGCGCGAGAAGGCGATGCAGGATCCGAAAATTCAAGAGCTGAAAAACAAGGCAGATGGAATCAATGAGGAGTTCCGCAAGGCCATGCGCGAAGCGATGATGAAGGCGGACCCGGAGCTCGCGGAGATTCTCAAAAACCAATTCAAAGGAAAAATGAAAGGAGGCAAGCCGGGTGAGCCTCCAGGCTTCGCCAATCTCAGCGATGCTGATCGCCAGAAGCTCATGGCCGTGCGCGAGAAGGCAAAATCCGACCCAGCCGTCGTGGCTGCGGAGGAGAAGAAGAAAAATGCGAAGTCGCCGGAGGAACGTGCGGCGGCCGACAAGGAATTCCACGCTGCCATGCGGGCCGCTCTGCTGAAGGCCGACCCCTCACTCGCGCCACTCATCGACAAGATCAAACCGCCCGGACGCCAAGGTCCTCCCGGCCCACCGCCCGAAGGCCCCGGCGACTCGATGGCCCCATCGGCTTAAGGCTCAGAATTCCCCGGGGGGCTAACTCGGGAAATCCAGAAAAACTGTCGCTGGATATATTCCCGGGGATCGTTCATGATCCCGCCCATGCTAGAGGTCATAGAAAAACTCCTCGCCCTGCAGGATAGGGATCAGAGGCTCCGCGCATTCCACTCCGAACTCGATTCGATCCCCGGTGAGATCAAAACGAAAGAGCGCCTGATTGCCGATGCCGCAGCCCGGCTGGAGTCCGCAAAGACCCGGGCGAAGGAGATCGAGGTAGCGAAAAAAAACCTGCAGCTCGAGGCGGGAACGAAGCGCGACCAGATCGCCCGCTACAAAACCCAGCAAATGCAGACCCGGAAGAACGAGGAGTTCACCGCGTTGTCGCATGAGATCGAGACGGCGGAAAAAGTTGTCAGCGAAATCGAAGATCGCGAGGTCGACCTCATGGAGGAAGCGGAGGGACTCAAGCCGAAAATCGCGGAAGCAGATGCGACGTTCGTCTCCGAGAAGCAAAAATACGACGCGCAGATCGCCTCATTGCGCGGCAAGGGAGACAATCTTCGCGAACGCATCCTGGAGTTTGATGGCATTCGCAAAACGTGCGCCGAGGGGATCGAGGAAGATCTCTTGGACCGTTACGAGCGACTGTTCAAGACGAAGAACGGAGCGGCTGTCGTTGCTTTGGAGAACGATATTTGCACGGGTTGCCACATGAAGGTCACGACTCAGACCGTTGTGGAGGTCAAAGGCGGCAAGCAGGTCGTCTCCTGCCCCCAGTGCGCCCGGATTCTTTACCTTCCCGGGTAAAAAGAAAAAAGGCGGGAGACCGAAGTCCCCCGCCTCTTTTGGCGAAGTCAAATCAGAGGTTGATTCCGGAGACAACGACCGTTTGCGGTGCTGGAGCCTCTTTCTTCTTGTCGGATTTTTCTTTGTCACCGCATCCGCCGCCGGGGCAGGTTCCTGCCAAAGCAGATGACGCAGTGAAGGCCAATACAACGATTGCTGATAGTGCGAGTTTTTTCATAGCACGGGGAACATCGCCTACTCGCCGGAAGTGTCAAACGGATTTTTTCGCCAGAATTAGTGAATTATTTCCACGGGTGTGCCGTGGGGGGCATTGGCAAAGAAAACCTCGGCGGCCCCTTTCGGAAGCCGGATGCACCCGTGCGACGCGGCGTAGCCCGGAAGGTACCCGGCGTGCATCCCGACCGCCCCGGTCACGCGCATGAAATATGGCATCGGCGCACCGCGGAACCGGGAGCCCGGTGGCCGCTTATCGCGGTTTACACCCACGTTCGCCTTCACCACCTCGCCCGCGGAGTTCACATAGTCTCCGTAGAGGTTCGAGATGTGGTCGGCATTTTTTTGGATCACACTAAAGTTTCCCGTCGGTGTGTTGTATCCCTCGCGTCCGGTCGAGCAGGGGGCGCGTCCGACCTCCTGCCCGCCTTTGTAAAAAATCGCCTGCTGTTCGCTGAGGTCGATCGTAATCGACGGTGGACCCGAAATTCCGTCATCGTTCCAGCTCCATGAAACATCCGCCCTCGGCTGGCTGGGCGCGGTGGGCTTCGTGTTCGTTCTCGGTCCTGCACCGAAAACAATCTCACCATTTGGGCCAAGGAAAGCCGTCGAGTAATCCGGGTATTCCCTCGCACCCGGATTTTTTGCCGCGCAGCCGATCAACAAGACCGTGGCGGCTCCGAGGGTGACAGAACGAACGAATTGGGAAGAACAAAGGTGGCTGAACTTCATCATCGGCACAGAATCGGGCAGGGATATCGCTAGGAGTGGTATTCCTGCAAGCTCTTTACACCGTAGCCCGCCTGTTGGATCGCCCGAATCGCGGCCACGCTCGCTCGCGCGCCACGGATCGTCGTCATCGTGGCGACACGGGCCGCAACGGCTGCGCTACGGATGATCACCTCGTCCTTCCTCGGCTGCTGCCCGCTCGGGGTATTGAGGATAAAATGGATGTCGCCGTTCTTGATGAGGTCGAGCACGTTCGGGCGGCCCTCTTGGATTTTCAGCAACGTTTTCACCGCGACGCCTGCGTCCTTGAGCGTTTTCGCGGTGCCGGACGTCGCGTGGATTTTGAAGCCAAGCCCGACAAATTCCTTCGCCACTTCGACCGCGGCCGCCTTGTCGGTCTCCTTCACGCTGATAAAGACATTTCCCGAGAGGGGGAGCGGGGGCTGCGCGGACATCTGGCTCTTGGCGTAGGCGATTCCGAGATCGGCATCGATTCCCATGACCTCGCCGGTCGAGCGCATCTCCGGCCCGAGAATGATGTCCACGCCTGGAAATTTAATGAATGGAAAAACCGCCTCTTTGACGGAGTAGTGCGGCGGGATGATCTCTTCAGTGAATCCCAATTCGCGGAGGGTCTTGCCGGCCATCACTTTCGCCGCAAGCTTTGCCAGCGGGACTCCGATGGCTTTGCTAACGAACGGGACGGTGCGCGAGGCGCGGGGGTTGACTTCCAAGATGTAAACCTCGCCGTCCTTGATCGCGAACTGCACGTTCATGAGTCCGCGCACGTCGAGTTCCTTGGCCATCGATTTTGTCGCATGTTTGATCGTCGCGATTACGTCCGGAGGCAGAGAAAAGCTCGGGATCACGCAAGCGCTGTCCCCCGAGTGAATCCCCGCCTGTTCGATATGTTCCATGACGCCGCCAATCACGCACGTTTCACCATCCGCAATGCAGTCGACATCGACTTCGGTTGCGTCTTCGAGGAAACGGTCGACGAGCACCGGGCGCTCCGGACTCGCGGCGACGGCGGTGCGGATATATCGACGAAGATCGGCCTCATCGTGAACGATCTCCATGGCCCGGCCGCCGAGGACGAACGATGGGCGAACGAGGACCGGATACCCGATACCTGTGGCCACAGCGACGGCTTCGGCCTCGTTTGTCGCCGTGCCGCCTTGGGTCTGGCGCAGCCCGAGCTTATCGAGCATCGCGGAAAAATGCTTCCGATCTTCGGCCATTTCGATGCTCTTCGGCTGCGTGCCGATGATCGTGCACCCGTTGGCCGAGAGTCCGGCCGCGAGGTTGAGCGGGGTCTGTCCGCCGAATTGGACGATGATCGCATCCGCCTTCTCCTGCTCGTAAATATTCAACACGTCTTCGAGCGTGAGCGGCTCGAAAAAGAGCTTGTCGCTCGTGTCGTAGTCGGTCGAAACCGTTTCCGGGTTCGAGTTGACCATGATCGTTTCCCACCCAAGTTCCTTCAGCGCGAAGGCCGCATGGACGCAGCAGTAGTCAAACTCGATGCCCTGGCCGATGCGGTTCGGTCCGCCGCCGAGGATGAGGACTTTCTTTTTTGTGCTCGGACGGGTCTCGTCCTCGTCGCCATACGTCGAGTAATAGTAGGGCGTATAGGCTTCGAACTCCGCCGCGCACGTATCGACCAGCCGATAGGTGGGCAAGACGCCCGCAGCCTTCCTGGCCTTGCGAATCTCCGGTTCGGTCGTCCCCTTCAGGAACGCGATCTGGCGGTCGGAAAATCCAGCCCGTTTCGCGCGACGGAAATTCACCTCCGCTGGCCCGGAGGCAATCGCTTTTTCCTCTTCCACAATGAGCCGGATGTGCTCGAGGAACCAGCGATCAATCTGCGAGAGTTCGTGGATCTCTTCGACGTTGAGACCCGCGAGGAACGCGTAGCGAATATGAAAAATCCGCTCCGCACACGGAATCCGCAGCTTTTGTTTGATCGTGGCCAGATCCGGGTTCGTGTCCTTCCCGTCCGCCCCGAGTCCGAACCTTCCGATCTCCAGCGAGCGCAGGGCTTTTTGGAGAGATTCTTTAAACGTCCGCCCGATCGCCATCGCTTCCCCGACGCTCTTCATCTGCGTCGTGAGCGTGGGGTTGGCCTGCGGGAATTTTTCGAATGTAAAACGTGGGATCTTCGTGACGACGTAGTCGATCGACGGCTCGAAGCAGGCAGGCGTCTCGCGGGTGATGTCATTCCGGAGCTCGTCGAGAGTATACCCGACCGCGAGCTTCGCGGCGATTTTGGCGATGGGGAACCCGGTCGCCTTCGAGGCCAGAGCGGAACTCCGCGAGACCCGGGGGTTCATTTCGATCACCACCATCCGTCCGTTGGCCGGGTTGATGGCGAACTGGATGTTCGAGCCGCCGGTCTCGACGCCGATGGCCCGGATCACGGCGAAGCTGGCGTTGCGCATGGCCTGGTATTCTTTATCGGTGAGGGTTTGGATCGGGGCGACGGTAATCGAGTCGCCGGTGTGCACGCCCATCGGATCGAGATTCTCAATCGAGCAAATGACGACGCAGTTGTCTGCCCGGTCGCGCATCACTTCCATTTCGAATTCTTTCCAGCCCAAAAGCGATTCCTCGACCAGCACCTCGCCGACCGGCGAGAGATCGAGTCCGCGGCGGACGATTTCTTCCAGCTCCTCGCGGTTGTATGCGATTCCGCCGCCGGCCCCGCCGAGCGTGAAGGCCGGCCGGATGATCACCGGGAATTGACCGATCTCGGCCGCAATCGTGGCGGCGTCGTCGAGTGAGCGGGCGACGCCCGAGCGCGCGCAATCGAGCCCGATCTCGATCATGATATCTTTAAAGATCTGCCGGTCCTCCCCGCGTTGAATCGCGTCGGCATTTGCCCCGATGAGCCTCGCCCCGTGCCGCTCGAGCGCCCCGTTCGCGACGAGCGACATGGCGGCATTGAGCGCAGTCTGGCCACCAAGCGTCGGCAAAATCGCATCCGGCTTCTCCCGCTCAAGGATCTTCTCGATCACCTCGGGCGTGATCGGTTCAATATACGTCCGCTGGGCAAATTCCGGATCGGTCATGATCGTCGCCGGATTCGAATTCACCAGCACGACATCGTATCCCTCCTCCGCGAGAGCCTTGCAGGCCTGGACTCCCGAGTAATCAAATTCGCAGCCCTGGCCGATAACGATCGGGCCGGAGCCAATGAGGAGGATTTTCTTGATCGACGGGTCTTTTGGCATGGTGCGGCGGGCAGACTACGATAACCGGAGCGGGAAGGGCAACGAAATGGTTGCGGCTTTACCCAAATCGCCGACGGCGCGGAGCGGAGTCCGCGCCCTACCGTTGATTGGTAGAGCCGACCGAAGGGAGACAGCCTGCCCTTGGCAGCCCCGCAGGGGAAAGCGGAGCGATGCAAATGGCGGTCCCTCGCCGTCCGACAACCCGCCGCCGGAGGAGAAGAGCCAGTGCGGCACCGGTTACGATAACCAGCGCCCACGTCGAAGGTTCCGGGATCGGCGGTGCGCTGTAGGTGTAAACGAGGTTTACATCCTTGGTATTTCCGCTGAGGGCAACGGAAAAAATTCCGTTGACGTTGTCGTAGGCGTTCGTGAATTGGGTCTTGTCCAGCGTGAACGCGGAGGCGCTGAAGCCGGTGACCCCTCCCTCTGCCGAGGCGATCGTCCAAGAGTAGTTTTGATACTGGTCGAAGTTTGCCATATTGCCCGCGACGTTCCCGAGCGTGAGAGTGTTGATATCGATCACGAAGGGGTTTACAAGCGTGGCCGTGATGTCCAATACCCCAGTAACGGTTAACAAATCCCAACCCCCGGAGACCTGCCCAGCCGTGCCGTTGCCGCTGTTGATTTCCCAAACATAGGTGCCGCCGCCACTCCATTCCGCGCTGGCCGCAGTGAGCGTTCCGGGGCTGTTTCCGGGAAGGAGTCGCCCCCCGCCGCCGACTTTGACAAGACCGTTGACGTTGGCATTTCCAGCGAGGCCTCCTCCATTTTTCAAAATCACGTCCCCGGCGATGTCGAGGTTGGCGATGACGTCTCCCTCGTTGATCTGCAGAGAAATGTTCGCGGCACTCGAGACATTGTTTACGACGCGGCTGGAGACGCCACCGACGATCAGTGTGCCGAAGCCGGTTTTCGTCAGGAGAAACGTCGTTCCGGCGCCATTCATCGTGATGTCGTAGGAAAATTCCGCGGCTTTGTCGTAATTATATTGATGAACGATCAACTCCTCGTTCACGTAAATTGAGCGGACATAATCGACTTGCGCGGTGTTGTTCCCAACCTCAGCGCTAACAAGCACGGCGTTGAACTTTTCGCCACTGACATTGGCAACGGTCTGCTCGCCCGCATCGTTGAAATGCAACAAGCCGGCGGCGGAGTGGAAATCCACGCCGTTGCGATTCGTGTCGAAGTCGGTCAGCGCAGTGACTTGGGAGGTCCCGCCCGCATCCACCTTCGCAAAGGCCTCGCCGTATGATAGCGTGGCCCATGGCAAAATCGTTGTGGATCCCACGTTGGAGAAGGCGACCGACCCGACGTTTTGGGTGAAAATGCCGGTCTGCGGGTCGAAGCCGTCCTGAACCCGGAATTCCATTGTGCCGCCGGTCGCGCGGGTGAGATTCGCGATGTCGCCGAGATTCACGGCCAAGGTTGTGGAGGCGTTCGGTCTCACATCCAAAGTGGAGGCTCCAGCTCCCACCGTAAGCCCGCTGAAACTCTGGCTGTAATTGGTGCTATTCCCGGCAGTAACTGGCCCGCGGATTTCGAGTCCTCCACCCGAAAGAGCGAGACCGGCGGTAGAAATCGTATTTTGTTGCGGGGTTTGAGGGCCAAAAGACACTGCAAGGACGCCGTTTTCCACTGTGGTCGATCCCGTGTAGCCTTGACCTGACGTGAGAAGTTCGAGACCCGTGCCCCGCTTGATCAGGCTGACAGCCCCACCGGTTAGTCCATCCTCAATACGCACACCGGAGTCAACATACGTGAATGCATTCGGGGGCCTGTCAAAATCCAGCACGAGCGTCGACGGTGTCGCCGCCCCGGCGTTGGAGATGACCCCGAATCCCGGATGCCCGCCCGATACCGCGCCCACCGTGAGGTCGTGGCCGTTAAGATTGACCGTCCCGCTGTTGACGAAGTCGAAGACCAGATCAACCGTGCGGTCAAGCGCTTGGTCCGCCTGGATATCGATCTGGCTGCTGCCAAGAGTGTAGTAGTCGCCAAGGGCGATCCTCGTTCCCGTGATCGAGCGTTGAGCGGAAACCTCCAGAGTCGCTGAGCCGGTAAGGGCCAGGACCTTTGCCGTGAGATCGAGAGCGGGATCGTAGGTAACGAGATAGGGCAGGTATGTGCCGACAATGGCATCAGTCGCGGTGACGCGCATCGTGGTGCCTAAAAAATTTTGAACGCCTCCGGTGATCGCGTTCCCAGCCGAGACATCCACATCGCCGAAGAAGTTTTGCGTGCCACCGGTGATGGCGTTCTCTGCCGTGACTTCCGCATTGCTGTAAAAGTTTTGTGTGCCCCCGATGATGGCACGCGTGCTGCGAATATCAACAGGCGTCGGCGGCGACCCGCCGCTATGGGCGCACGACGCCAAAGTTACCGGGGGTCATGCGGCTTTCTGGTCTCTGGCGAGCCAGAGGTCGTCAAATCGGTTGCTCAGCAGGAAAGTTCGGAGGTCCAGGACGTTCTGCGCCCCCTTGACGG